>JAEEGL013944058.1_pt1 | contig 98644 bp, 91 predicted proteins | sample 9134231 | NCBI WGS metagenome assembly JAEEGL01 (sample SAMN16246548, study PRJNA631951) | gut metagenome | biome: gut microbiome; feature: rumen; material: fiber-attached | host: Bos | place: Iran: Karaj | collected 2018-10 | reverse complement strand
TTGAAATTACAGAAGATCTTGGTAATGGTACTTTCTTAGGTAAAAGAACATATCCAGATGGTTCATGGGAAGAAGTAATGTATTCGGAAAATTATCCAGATGGAAAGGTTCAAGAAACTCATGAGGCTGAGGTACCAGCACCGACTACAGATGTTGGATTTGAAAACCTTGTTGGAACATCTGAAGAAATTAATGATTTTAAAACTCAAGGTTATACACTTGATGATCCTACGGCAACTTATACTATTGATCGAGAGGCTAGTATGCCTGATTCTGGTATATATTATGTTGATAAAGTTGATGCTCAAGGAAACAAGACTAGACTAATGTATTCACCTTCTAATACTGGTGGAATTGAGCAAGATTCACCGGAAGTACAAGGTGGAAATCCTGATTATGTTCCTGGTGGCAGTGATACTGGCGATGGTGGCGATGGCGGTGATGCCGGAGATTCTGGACTAGTTGAAAATCCTGCCGAATGGGCGGAAAGTCACGGCATAGGTACAAATGGTTTAACGAGAGTGGAAGATAATTTAGATGGAACATATACCGCTTATTATGAAGGTCGTGATGATCATGCTACTGAAATTATTGTTGGTAGTGGATATAGCGAAACTCATTATTCTGGAAGAATAGATGGTATGAGCTCTATGGTGGAAAGACCAAATGGCTATACAGCAACTAGTTATACTGATGGATCTACAACGCATGCAATTAAAGGACATGATTTTAAAACGGATTCATTTGGATATGACATGATTACTGATACTGAAGCTGGAAAACTTTATTATGTGGATAATGCTTCTGATTATTCATCAACTGTATGGAATTTGAAACCTGGTGATACAATTGTAATTAGATGTAAAAAAATTCAAATTGATCCTGGTACTGCTGCCGGCGCGGCTTGGTATAGTATTAATCCTTCCGCTGATAGTAATTCTATAGTAGTTCATGTTAATAGTGATTCAACTTTGTGTTTCAGTTCTTGGAATCAATCTGGAGGTAGTAAGTTTGGTTCTGGAACTTGTCATCGTCGAGACGATGGAACTGTTACATGGTGGAATGATACAAAAGTTTTTTCATTAAAGGATTGGCAAAATAATGGATCATTAGCAAATGATTTTGAATTTTAATAATTAGTTATGATTTGAAAGGTGGATTGAAATGTCTACAGTAAAATTTGATTATAATGATGTATCAACAATTTACAATAGTATTAAAGGAACCGTTGGTACAATAAAAGGAAATTTAGAAACAATGAACAGCGATTATGAAAGTGTTGTTCAAGTTCCAGGCGGAGCTATATATGGCTCTCTTGGAGCACAAATGCTTCTTGATTGGGATAATGTTTCTTCTTCTTTTCCATCATTTATGAATAATTTCGATAATTGGGGTGCTGTAATTGCAAGTGCTCATGGAAATTATAATGAGATGGAAGGCAAAGTTACTGGATTTAGAGAAGGTAATAGATATGGCTATAGTACTACTCTTACTCAAAGAGGAATGCAAGCTGCTTCTTATGCTGCTGCTGAAGCAGGTGGGGCAGCTGCCACTGTAATTACTACTCAAGATGCTATAAATGAAATAAAGGGTAATGGAACTGATCCTGCTAATCAGTATGCAGCTAGTAGTCCTATTTTGGGAAGTCAAGTTGCTGGATATGATAAAGAAAATCTCCCTGAATATCGTCCTTTTGCAGTTGCAACTGGTGCTGTTTCATCTGATGGAACTAGAAGTATAGTTCAAGGTTATACAGAAAGCACTGATTATCAGAGAACTGCTTCGACAGTAGTTGAAGATCAACCAAATGAAGCTGCTAGTCGTATTGGACAAACAACGTTAGGGGAAGCTCCAGAAAGAAGAACTGCACCTGAGGGTGATGCTCAAGCTGATGCTCAAGCTGATGCTCAAACTGATGCTCAAGCTGATGCTCAAACTGATGCTCAAGCTGATGCTGGTAGTGCTGATAGTGGAGCAGCTGATTCAGGAACTGCACCTAGTTACAGAGGAGAAATTACTGTTCCTGAGCTTGAAGGACATGGCGAAGTTGTTAATGTGATTGATGTTACAGCTGAACATACTAGAATTTGTCAAGAAAATGGATGGCCAACACCAGAAGAGTATGGTGGGGTGGTTGTTGTAAGACAATATAGTGATGGAACTGAAGAAACTATTTCAGTTGATCCTGGAAATCCAGGTGGTGTTCATTTGTCAACAAAATTACCTGATTCATAAGATGAAGGTAAATAATTAGATTATTTAATAAATAAAAATATATAATTAAATATAGATAGTTGGTGATAAAAATGGCTAGAGGAAGATATAGAAAGAATAATTATGATTCTACCGGCACAACAGTAGAAAGTGTAACTACTTATACTTGTGATACTTCTGGACTTTCTTTACAGAACATAAATTCTAGTTTGTTTAATTTTGAATTTCTTACTAGAGATTCTGAAAGTGGAGTATTAGGATGTATCGATTTGATGTTGGACAAATTGGAAGTATATATAACTAATGTTACTTCATATGATGTAGATGGAAAAAATAATTATTCTGAAGCATACGATGAATTAGTGGAAGATGTTCGAAATTTATCTACTGCATTAACCAGTTTGAAACAAGAGTTAGAAACAAAAGTTAGTGATATAGAAAAAGAAATAAAAGATAATTATGTTTGGGCATACCAAGCTACTTTGTCCGAACGAACTGATGAGGTAGTATAAATGAAGGGAGAAAAGAGATATGGCAGATAAAGTAAAAATGAATTATACAGATCTTGATACCCTTGCTACTGAAACAGAAGAGGCTTTTCAAAAATTAGAAACAGCTTTAGAGGTATGGGGAACTGAGTTTGATAATTTGTACCAATTTATTACTAATGAGTCAATTAAGCAAATATATGATTTAAATGAGTTAGCAATAAAAACTCCGATGAATGGAGGTGCTCCTGGTACTCAAACGGTTGCTTGTGGCGGAAGCATTCCTGGTTTTGTTACTACTGCAGATCCTAGTTCTTTAGGAACTGAGTATGGAAACGCATGTTCTCAAGCTGGGGTATCAGCTATTGCTACTAATCTAGGTGAATCAACAAAAACAGCTTATGAAGATTTTGCAACACTTTTAGAAAGATGTGCAAATGGGTCTCACGAGAGTTATGTCTACATTCAAAATGTTCAACAAAAATTAGTTAATGCTAAGATTTCATTTACGCAAATGAAAACGCTTGTAAATGAATTTGAGCAATCATTTAAAGGATTTGATCCTGATTTGGTTGAAGAATGTGGCTTAACTGGTAAATTGGGAATGATGGGAGATACGTTAACATCTATTACTAGTGAAGTAACGGTTTATGATGAAAATGGTCAAGCACAAACTATTTATGTTAATGCAGCAGAGGCCTTAAATGGTTTAGTTACATATTTGGATGTAGGATTATCTACTAGACAAGTTGCTGATGCGTTATATCGTAATGGTGCAGAAATTGATATGACGAAGTTAATGACGGCAACCGGAGCAGATAATGCAAGACAACTTCAAAGTGGATTATTCAGTAGAGAATTTATTGATTTATTCTTACCTGAATATAACCCTGATCCGGTAAATAACTCTGATGCATTAAGAAAAACACTTGCGGAAGCAACTGGATTATCTGAAGATGATATTGGTAAGTTCATTACTGATAATCCGGATTTAATAAATACAATTGGATTAACTGCAGCAGTTATTGGTGGTGCATCAATGGCTGTTGATGGAATTATAGATAAAGATAAGACTAAGGATAAATGGGGTAAGGAGAGACCATATCCGGATCCATCTGCAACTGATACGACACCGATAGATCCTTCACCAAGTCCAAGTCCAAGTCCAAGTCCATCAAACACTGGACCAGGTCCTGGTGGACCATATGGACCAAGTACACCTTCGACACCAACACCAACACCTACGCCGTCTGGTGATCCAACAGCTACTGGTGAGTTGCCACCTCTAGAATTAATTTCAGAAGAACAACTTCCAGAGAAGATTGAACCTGTTGAAGGTAGTCAAGATTTCGATCAAATGGCTAGAGATGAATTAGAATTTGGTCAAAAATATGAAGATATTGAAGCACATAGAATTGAATTAAATAATATGGTTGAAGAAGCATTCTTAACTAACGACTTTACAGCGTTAAGAGAAAAACTTGCTGGCTATGGATTTAATTCAGCTGAAATAGATAAGATATTAACAAATAGAGAATGGGCTCTAAGAGCAGTACTTCTTGGAGATCAAAGAGCTCAATTAGCTGCTAAAGCATTAGAATTAGCTGAAGCTGCTGGTATAAAAGATTTTGATACAATCTATGATGATAGAATTGACTTTGATAAAGATATTATGGGAGCTGATAATGAGTTATTGATGTTAGCTTCTGAAGATCCTGCTGTTGTAGAATTAAAGACAAAAGTAGATGAAGTTAAAGTTGAATATGATCAAGCATTTACTGAAGCTGATGAAGCATTAAAAGCTGCTCAAGATGCTAAGAAGACAATGGATGAAACTCTTGAAAAATACCAAAAAGAATTTGGTAGTGCGGATGCTTCTAAGTGGGATGCTGACTCAATTAAAGCATATAATGAAGCAATCGTTGCTTATAACGCTGCTGTTAAGTTATCAACAGAGAAGACTGCAGCCTTTAATACAATAAAGGAAAGTTATGCTAAGGCACGTGAAGATTTCACAAATGCTAAGAAAGAGTATTATGACAAAGTTAAGAGTGGAACTGGAAGTCAACCTCCTGAAGGTGAAGTTCAAGGAGCTCAACAACAACAACCTGAAATGAGTGAAGAGGAAGCAAATCAGCAAATATTGAGTACTTTAAATCTTTCTGATTCAGGAATCGATGTAAATCCTAATGCAGCTGATGCATCAACTGATGGTACAGTAGATACTACTGATCCAAATGCTGGTATTCTTGATGGTATTAGTACCGACGGCGGATTAAGTATATAGGATAAGAATAGGTTGGTGATGATATGAAAAGTAAACTTTTACCAATTGGATCTGTTGTTCTACTAGAAGGTGGAACAAAGAAAGTAATGATAACAGGTTATTATTCTAAACCAGTTGGATCTGATAGAATGTATGATTACAATGGATGCGTTTTTCCTGAAGGATTAATGGAAACAATCTATTGCTTATTCGATAAAAATCAAATAAGAAAAACTCTTCATGTTGGATATGAAAGTGAAAAATATGAAGAGTATATGAAAGAATTAAATGCTATGATTACTGGTGTTTCTGGTAAAACAGAAAAAGATAGTGCCAATGTTACCATTACTAGAGGAAGAAAGCCAAAAGCTCCAACAAAACCTGTTTCATCTAGTGAATTTAAAGCTAAATATGTTGTTGAGATGAAGCAAAGGGGTGTGTAGGATGAAAGAAAAGTTTTTACCACTAGGTAGCATAGTTAAATTGATTGGTGGTACTAAAGAATTAATGATTACTGGGTACTGTCAAGAAATTAAATCAAAACCCGATAAAGTATATGATTATCGTGGATGTCCTTATCCTGAAGGTGTTCTAGATTCAAAAATAAGTGTTTTATTTGATATAGAACAAATTGATAAAGTAATATATGAAGGATTAAGAGATGCTGAATCATTGGATTTTATCGATAAATTAGAAATAGCTACGGAAGAATAACAGAAATGTTATTCTTTTTGCTTGATTTTTTTAACTTGTTAAGTATATAATGTTCTTAGCGTTTTACTTAGTTTAATAAAGATTATAAAAAACCACTATAGGAGAAGTCTATGTTATTTACATCTATAGTGGGTTTTGTTATGATAAGAAAGTAGGTGGTTTTATGGCAATAACAGGAAGAGACTTCGCACTAGAGAAGAGACGGCTTAAAGAAGTACTAAAATTACTGGATGATAAGATGGCATCAATGGGGCAAGATATTTTTGAAGATGAGGATAAATTCCTAGAATTTAGAAAATATACTTGGGACAATATGAGAGGAATGGATGTTCAAGAATTAAATCAAGCTAAAGCAGAATCGGAATTTGAAGCAAATAAGATTTTGATGAAGCAAGATTACTTTAAAAAATTATTCAGAATTAAAGATTCTCCATATTTTGCATCAATTGTCTTTGAGGATGAAAAGAAGGAAAGATATGGAGTTTATATTGGACTTACATATTTAAAAGATGATGATTATGGAAACATTATCTATGACTGGCGTAGTCCAATATGTAGTTTGTTTTATGATTATGAGGTTGGGCCTTGTGCATATACTGCACCTGAGGGTTCAATAAGAGGTAATCTATTAAGAAAAAGACAATATAAAATAGAAAAAAGAGAATTATTAAGTGCCTTTGATAATTCAATGAATATTGATGATGATTTATTACAAGAAGTACTAGCTCAAGATAGTAACGATAAAATGAAAAATATCGTTAATACGATTCAACAAGAACAAAACAATGTTATTAGAAATGTAAGAGATAAGACATTAATTGTTTCTGGAATTGCTGGATCAGGAAAAACGAGTGTAGCCTTACATAGAATTGCATTTTTATTATATAAAATACCTAATTTAACAAGTAATGATGTATTAATATTTTCACCAAATCAAATATTTACGGAATATATTTCTAACGTTTTACCAGAGCTTGGTGAAGATAATACTTTACAAACCACTTTTAATGATTATTTAAGTCATAGTATTACAGAGTTTAGTGCAGTAGAACCATTTATGAACTTTATTGGTAAGTTTTACTTAGATAAAGCAGAGAATTATGAATTAATAAAATATAAACAAAGTGATGAGATTATTAGAGATATAGATTTATATATTGAAGATTATATTAGAAAAGCAAGAATGGTAAGTGATTTTACAGAGAATAAAATCTATACAGTATATAAAGAAGAGATTAATGATTTAATCCATAATCGTTATAATACATTACCTTTGTTTGAAAGAATTGATGAAATAGCATTAAAACTATCAGAAGCTAATTACAAAGGAAGTTCTAAAAAGAAGCCAACATATCGCAAGATGATAATGGATAATAGCTCTTTTAAGAAAGATTTTAAAGACATTTATTTAGGTTTCTTCAGTAGTGATTTTTGTAAGATTAGAATGAATGATAAGGAAATAAGAGAGTTTAATAAAACTAAAGTAATCGGTTATGAAGATGCTTTATTATTCACTTATATGAAGGGAGTACTTGAAGGATTCCCATACGAAAGAGATATTAAACAAGTAGTAATCGATGAAGCACAAGATTATAGTTATTTACAATATTTAATTATTAGTAAAATATTTAGAAATAGTAATTTCACAATCTTGGGAGATGTTAATCAAACAATTAATCCATATTATAAATATGATAGCTTAGATATCTTGGCTAATATATTTAAACAATGTAAATGTATAAGTTTAACGAAGACGTATCGTTCAAGTCCAGAGATTATTGAATTTACGAATAAAATATTAGGATTAAATCATGTTAGTGCAATAAGAAGGACAGAAAAAACACCACTTATTCACAGAACTGATCCAGAGACATTAGTTGATGATATTGAGTATTTAAGAAGTAAATATAAATCAGTAGCTGTTATTACAAGAGAAAGTAATACTGCAGCTAGATTGTATGAAGAACTAAAAGATAAAATTCCAATATCAATGTTAAATAGTCAAACAGAAGAATTTAATAAAGAATTAGTTATTATTCCAGCTTATTTAGCTAAGGGATTAGAGTTTGATAGCGTTATCGTTTATAGTGATGGCGAGAGTAAATATATGAAAAATGAAAAGAATTTATTGTATGTTGCTTGTACGAGAGCACAACATGAATTGATAGTTTACTCTGTTAACAAAAAGTAGTTGACAAGATATTAAATATACTATATAATCTATCTTGTTATTGAAAAGAAAGCGATGTATCCACATCCACCTGATCGTAGAAGAGTTATGATAGGTAAAGAGCTAAGAAAAATTTAATAATTTTAATTAGACTTTTTTGGGTGGATACTAGGTATTCGCCCTTTTTAATTGTATGGAGGTGCTTTATTATAACAAAGGATAAAAGCGAAATGTTAATTAACGAAAAAATTAGAGTTCCAGAATTAATGGTTATAGGACCTAATGGAGAACAAATGGGAGTTAAGCAATTACAAGATGCATTAACACTAGCTAACTATGCAGGTTTAGACTTAGTATTAATGAATGGTGATGCTGTTCCAGCTGTTGGAAAAATTATGGATTATAATAAATATCGTTATGAAAGACAAAAGAAACTAAAAGAATCACAAAAGAAACAAAGAGAAAGCAACAAAGATGTTAAGGAATATCAATTAAGTCCAACTATCGATATTCATGACTTTAATACTCGTAAGAGAAATGCGTCTGAATATTTGGTTAAAGGACATAAAATTAAAGTTTCTATTCGTTTTAAAGGAAGAAGAATTGAACGCCCTGAATTAGGTGAAGAGGTTATGATGCGTTTTGCTGAAGAACTTAGCGATGTAGCAGTAATTGAATCTAAACCAGTATTAGAAGGTCGTACAATGCTTATGTTATTAGCACCAAAAAAATAGTAAAAAGAAGTTAGGAGAATTAATTATGGGAAAATGTAAACAAAAGACACATAAAGCTTCAAGTAAGATTTTAAAAGCTAAGAAAAATGGTCAACTAGTTTATAAAAAATCAAATGGAAATCATCAAACTGCTGGTGATTCTGGAAAACAAATTAGACAAAGAAGAAAACAAGGAGTTCTTTCAAAGAGTGATACAAAACGTTTGAAAGATTTCATCTAAGAGGGGAGTAGAAAGAAATGACAAGAGTTAAAGGCGGAAGCGTTGCTAAAAATAGAAGAAGAAAAGTTTTAAAAGCAGCTAAAGGATACTTTGGTTCTAAACATAGATTATTCAAAACTGCTCAAGAACAAACATTCCATAGTGGAGTTTATGCTTTTAGAGATAGAAGAGCTAATAAGAGAAATTTCAGAAAATTATGGATTACAAGAATCAATGCAGCTTGTAGAGAAAATGAAATTAGTTATTCTAAATTTATTAGTGGTTTAAATAAAGCTGGTGTTGAAGTTAATAGAAAGATGTTAAGTACAATCGCTATTGATGATCCAAAAGCATTTACTGAATTAGTTAATGTAGCTAAAAAAGCTAATGAATCTAAAGCAGTAGCTAAAAAAGAAGAAAGTAATGATTTAGCAAGTTTAACTGTAGCTGAATTAAAAGTTATAGCTGAAGAAAAAGGAATTGATGGTGCTTCATCAATGAAAAAAGCTGAATTATTAGACGCTTTAAAGTAATCAATAACTGATTACTTTTTTATTTGTGTATACTAAGATGCAATAAAATGTTTATTGCTCTTTTTATATGTTATAATTATTGTGTATAGTAGGTGCTTATATGAGAAGAAAATATGTTTATATATTAACTACTTTATTAATAATACTATCTGTAGCTTTTATTAGTTTTAATGATAGTATTGCTTATTCTGCTAGCGATAGTTCAGATATTTGTGGAAGTAGAGGGTTAGAAGCTAAACCTAGAATACAAGTAGAAATGCTTGAAGGATATAGCGTTGGTGGAACAAAAACCTTTTATTCAATGTCTGTAAATTCAGATAGTCTACCTATACCAACAAGAGCAGGTTATAGATTTAACGGTTGGCGTGATTCAAATGGAAATATTTTTTATGCTCATGCTTCGGTGACACATGTTCAGTCGGTGAATTGCTATAGACCAGCGCATGCGATTGCCATTGCTAATTGGACAAGGAATGAAACTACTACATCAAGTTGTAGTATTCCAAAGTCTGTTCCACTTTATTATCGTACTAATGGTGGAAGTTCGATTCCTGATTCAACGACTACTGGTGCTAGTGTGGCATATCAAAATGGAACTATGCCAGTACCATCAAGAAGCGGTTATACTTTTGCAGGTTGGTTTGTTGATGAAGGCTTAACGACAAAGTATAATGGTTCAAATATTGCAATTGTAGCTGGAACATCTGGTTATAATTGCCCACAATATAGTGCTTCTTTATATGCTAAATGGACAAAGACAAGGGAAGGACCTACTCAATGTGAAGTTGTAAAAACATATACTATTTATTATGAAACTAATGGTGGATCTTATATAGCACCACAAACCAATAATACTGGGGTATTCTCATTTCCAACACCATCAAGAAGTGGTTATATGTTTGATGCTTGGTATAAAGACGCTTCCTTTAGTAGTAAAGCTAATTCTCTTGTAACTGGAGTTAATTATACATTAAAGAGTTCAACTGAGTGTAGCAAAGTTTATACAGGTACTATTTATGCAAGATGGAATAAATTTGTTGATGATGTTGAAACAAATAATAATATAGCTTCTCAACAACAAGACAATAATAATAACAATAACAACAATCAAAATAATCAAAATAATAACAACAACAACAATAATAACAATAACAATAATCAAAATAATAATCCAATTAAGGATAGTGACGCAGTTCATGTTTGTTCAAATGTAATTAATAATTTGAAGATTAGTTTTGAATCAAATGGTGGAGGAGAGTTAGATGAACTTGATATTTGTTTAACTTGTGAACCAGAAGATGTTACATTACCACAACCAGAAAAGAAAGGACAAAACTTTGTTGGCTGGTATTCTGATGAATCGTTAGAAAATGAAGTTATTGTTCAAGGATTGAATACAGAAGTTCAATTAACACAATTTAAGTTAGAAATTAATCAAGGTGAAGACGGCTGTAATGAGGATGTTGCTCGAACAAAGTTATATGCTCGTTATGAAGCTGGAACTTGTAAAACTCCGGATATTGCTTATATTGATATTAACTTTGTTAAAGGCGGAGACGAGCCAGTTGAAACAATTAAGAGTTGTTTAGATTGTGATAATGAAGTAACAGAAATGCCGATAGTATATAAAGAAGGATATCTGTTTGGTGGTTGGTATATTGATGCTGATTATTCAAGATTAGTTAATAAAAAAATTAATATAAATAATGCAGTTAAATATATGAATGTAACAAGAAACTTCGAAAATGATTGTAGTACTGATACAATTTCAACAATTTTATATGCAAAGTGGATTCCTATCGAAGAAGTTAAAGGTATTTACGTAATGTATATTTCGCAAGGAAATGTTGTTGAAGAAAAACAATATGATATTAAAACAGCAGAAATAGAACAACCTTCTTTAAAGGATAAGAATCTAAAATTATTAGGTTGGTATACAGACAGTACTTATGAAATATTAGCAGTATCAATGAATGATATTTTAAAAGATGTTTATGGAGCTGAATTCCGTAATGGTCAATTATTTATTTATGTTTATGCTAAAACAGAAGATGTAAAGAAATCATTCCTTGATAATAATAAATTAATTATTCTTGGAATAATAGTTATTGTAGTTATTGGTGTTGGTTATATTATCGTTAATGAATCGAAGGATAAGAAAAAGAAAAAAACGAATAATAAAAACAAGAATCATAACAACAATAATAACAATAACAACAATGTTGGTCAAAGAGTAACATGGCATACTTAGAGTATGCCTTTTTTCTTGCTTTTATTAAGGATGTTAGTTGATTTATCCTTAAGTTTCTTGTATAATTGTTCTTAGTATAATATGGAGTGGTGAAGATGCGAAAGATAATGGCTTGTTTAGATGTTGGAAGCGATACAATTAAGCTTGTTGTAGGCGAAATTGTTAAGAAAAATTTAAATGTATTAGCTGTAGCAGATGTCCCTTCATTTAGGGTTAAAAATGGTTTAGTTGAAGACCCTAATGAGATATTAAAGCCACTTGAATCTGTTATACAAAAATGTGAAGAAATTATTGGCTTAAAAATTAAACAAATGATAGTTTCAGTATCTCCTGTTAATGCTGATTATCAAGTTGTTGAAGGAACTGTGGAAATAACTAATGAAGGAAATCTAATTGATGGTAAAGATGTTATTAGAGTAATGCAAAAAGCGGTTAAAGCTAATAAGAAAAGTGATTTAGAATACATTACAATGATGCCAACTAGTTTTTCTTTAGATGACAATCGAATGGTAAAAGATCCTAAAGGTTTAACATCTAAGGAATTATCTGTTAGAGGTGTAATGATTTCAACGCCAAAGAAAAATATTTATCCAATCTTGGCTTGTTTAGAAAGATTGGGAGTAGATGTTTTAGATATTGCAATATCATCAATTGGTGATTATTATGAATTTAAAACAAAAGATACAGATAAAGATGTTGGAGTTGTAATTAACGTTGGAGATGAAACAACAACTGTATCTATCTTTAATAAAGGAATTTTAACTAATTCTAAAGTAATTATGTTAGGTGGAAGAAATATTGATAATGATATTTCATTTATCTATAAAGTTCCTGCAAAAACAGCTAAGGAATTAAAAGAAGAGTTTGCTTATGCACATAGTTCTGAAGCTTCTGATAAAGAAACAGTACATGTTGAAGATAAATCTTCAAACGTTGTAGAAATAAATCAAAAAGAGCTTAGTGATGTGGTAATGAGTCGTTTAGATGAAATACTTAATTTATGCAAGAAAGAGATAAATCACTTAACAAAAAAAGAAATAAGTTATATAATATTAACAGGGGGAACGACCGAATGTAGAGATATAAAATTGGTCTTAAATGAAATATTTGATACTAATTATATCTTAGGTGAAATTAGAGAAATAGGTGTTCGTAATAATAAGTATAGTTCTTGTTTAGGATTGTTAAAATTCTATGCTGCAAATGCAAAATTAAAAGACAAGGATTATTCTATCTTTTCAATAGAAGAGCAACAAGAACTAAGTGGTTCTGGCTTAGATAGTGAAAATGAGAGTGTAATTGGAAAGCTATTCGGATATATATTTAATGGTTGATGGGAGGATTTTGAGATATGCATGATTTAGAAAGAGATCAAATTGCTAAAATAAAGGTAATTGGTGTTGGTGGTGGCGGATGTAATGCCGTTAATAGAATGATTGAATCTGGAGTTGGTGGAGTTGATTTCATCGTTGCTAATACAGATTTACAAGTTCTTAATTCTAGTAATGCCGAAACTAAATTACAAATTGGTAAGAGTATAACTGAAGGACTAGGTGCTGGTGCTAATCCAGAAATTGGTAGAGAAGCTGCTTTAGAAAATAAAACTGATATTGAAGAAGCTTTAGCTGGTGCTGATATGGTCTTTGTTACTTGCGGTTTAGGTGGAGGTACTGGAACTGGTGCTGCTCCTATTGTTGCTGAAATTGCTCAAGAACAAGGCGCATTAACTGTTGCTATTGTTACTAAACCATTTAAATTCGAAGGCCGTAAGAGAATGGAACAAGCTGAAGTTGGCTTGGAAGAATTAAAAAAACATGTTGATACAATAATTGTTATTCCAAATGATAGATTAAGAGATATGATTGATAGAACAACACCAATCATTGAAGCTTTTAAAGAAGTTGATAACGTATTACGTAGAGGTGTTCAGTCAATCTCAGATTTAATTGCAGTATCTGGTTTAGTAAACCTTGACTTTGCTGACGTTAAAGCCGTAATGCAAGGAAGAGGAAATGCTATTATCGGTATTGGTATTGGTGTAGGTGAAGATAGAGCTATTGAAGCAGCTAAACAAGCTGTTGCATCTCCTTTACTTGAAACAACAATTGATGGTGCTACTGATGCAATTATTAATATTACAGGTGGTAATTCATTAACATTATTTGAAGCAGAAGATGCTGCAGAAGTTGTTAGAAATGCTGCTAATACTGATATTAATACAATCTTTGGTGCTGTAATCAATGAAAACTTAAATGACGAAGTTATTGTTACAGTAATTGCTACTGGATTTGATGATGCAAGAGAACAAATTGGCGGAGGATTAGATAATGATCTTCCAACAAATACTTCATATATGGATGAAGGGGAAGAGGATTTTGATAATGTTGACATTCCTCCATTCTTAAGAAATAGAGACGATTTTTAGTAAAGTCGTCTTTTTTTTGCATATTTTATATTTATTTTATAATTTAATATGGTATACTAGGTATAGTAGAGTATTATAGAGTAGAGGAATTACTCTAATAAGAAGGGAAGAAAAATATGAATTGTAAAAAATGTGGTAATGTATTAGATCCTAGTGATACTGTTTGTAAAATATGTGGAGAACCTGTAAACGCTGTAGCTGATGTGCAACAACCTGTAGCACCAGTTCAACCAGCTGAGCCAGTAGCGCCTGTTCAACCTGCGCCTGCTCCTGTTCAACCAGCCCCAGTTCCTCCAGTTGCTCCTCAGCAACCAATGATGCAACAACCTATGCAACAACCTATGCAACAACCTGTATATGGTCAACCTGCTTATGGTCCTGCACCTGTCGCACCTCAACAAAAGAGTCCTGTATTCTTAATTATAATTATCTTATTAATTCTTGCTGTTTTAGGTTTAGGTGGATTTATTATTGCTAAAAATGTAATGGGTGATAATGATACTAAAGAAACAGATAAGAAAGATAATAAGAAAACATCTGACAAAGATAAAGAAAAGGATAAAGACAAAGATAAAGATAAAGAAGACGACGAAGATGATGATGAGGACGAGGATAATCCTAAAGATGATGAAGTCATAGCTAGAGGAAATACATATAAATATAAAGGATTTGAATTTACTATCCCAGCTGGATATGAAGCTGGAGTTGAAAGTGGCTATTTTGTTATTTTAGATGAAGCAAATAAAGTTCAAGTTATGTTTAATATTACTTCAGGATTCATTTTAGAAGATTTAAGTGGTCAAGAAGAAGATCTTAAAGCTTCTTATGCTGATAGTGGAATTGTAGCAACTTCATATAGTTATAAAACATTTAGTGGAGTTAAATGGTTAGTATTCAATATTGATATGAGTGGCGTTCCTGCAACTGATTGCTTTACAAGTTTAGGAAGTTATAATCTTATCGAAGCAGCTGTTGTTAATGCTGGTACTAAGTCTCAAGAAGTAGTAATGGGTGAAATAACTAAGATGATTGGCTCTGCAACATATAATGGTTCTAAGAACTTTGCAGCTGGTGATAATAAGAAGAGTGAACTAAATGTTATTTCAGGATCTAAAGTTAATAACAGATTTAAGTAAAAAAAACAATAAAGTGATTGTAAGTCAATCACTTTTTTTGTTGTTTAGTGTTTAGTAAAATGCTATAATTTAATTAGAATAGAAAAGTGTGTGATGCTAATGAAATGTATTAAATGTGGTCAAGAAGTAGCTGATAATGCTATTTTTTGTAATTATTGCGGAAATCAGATGCCAAATCCTGGAATAGCTGATGCTTCAGCTCCAGATGCTACTATTAAACCTAATGTGGTTCAGCAAGCACAAGAAGTTGAACAATTGACGGAAACTGTTCCTCAAACGGAGCCAGTTCAACAGGCAGTTCAACCAGCATCTGCACCAGTTGAACCAGCCGTACCGGCACAACCAGTTCAACAGGCAGTTCAACCACAACCGGTTCAACAACCAGTTTATGCTCAACCACAATATCAACAAGTTCAGTATCAACAACCAGTTTATGCCGCGCCTAAGAAAGGTTTAAGCGGAGCACAAAAAGGTATTATTGTTGCTTTATTGTTAGTTCTTGTTGGTTTGTTAGCTTTTGTTGCTTTTGGTTCATCTAAGTTATTAGGTGTTCATGATGGATCAAGAACAATAATGATTTATGTTGTTGGTAGTAATCTTGAATCACAAAATGGTATTGTCACTGCTGATTTAGATGCTATCGATCCAGATTCTATTGATCTTAGCAAGACAAATGTTTTATTGTACACGGGTGGTACAGAAAGGTGGTTTAACTTTGTTAAGAACGATGAAAATGGCTTATATATTTTAACTAAAGATGGATTTGAACAATTAGAATCTTATAAACAATTAAATATGGGAGATGCTAATACTTTAACTTCATTTCTAAATTATGGATATGAAAATTATAAAACAGAAAAGTATGATTTAATTTTATATGATCATGGTGGCGCTGTTGATGGAGCTATATATGATGATATTTCTAATGATAACTTATCATTAGATGATTTTACAAAAGCTTTAAAAAATAGTAAGTTTAATGAAAAAAATAAAATGGAAGCAGTTCTTTTTAGAACATGTTTAAATGGAACAATTGAAGTAGCAAATATTTTTGCTCCATATGCAAATTATCTTGTAGCTTCAGAAGAAGTATCATATGGTTCAAATAAGACTAATGTATTAAGTTTTATTAATGAACTAGATAAAAAAGATAGTGGAGAAGAATTTGGTACTAAGTTTGTTGAAAGTTATGAAGCTCAACAAAAAGTTTTAAATCCTCGAAATAGAGTTACACAAACTTATTCAGTAATAGATTTATCAAAGATTGCAAAAGTAAATAAAGAGTTAGACAATTTCATGTCTGGAATAGATGTTGAAAAAGATTATAAAAAGATTTCAAAAGTTAGAGCAAATTTATTCCAGTACGGAAGTGATGTAACAGATTATGATACGGTTGATTTGTATCAATTAATTAAAGAAATATCTAAATATTCAAGTAAAGATGCTGATGACTTATTAGAAGCTATTGATGATGCGGTAATATATAATAAAACAAATATTCCTACTTCACATGGTTTATCTATTTATTTCCCATTTAAGGGACGTACAGCAGCAAAAAATAAATTCTTGGCTGTTTATAATGGATTAAATTATTCTAAAGAATATAAGAGCTTTATAATTCAATTTAATGGTGTTCAAACAAATAATTACTCATCATTTAGTATTAGTTTGGATAAGAACTCTTCAACTACTGCTAAAGAAGGAAATGAAGTATCATTACAATTAACACCTGAACAAATTGAAAATATGGCTTCAGCTCGTTATTTGATTGTTCAAAAGAATAAAGAGCATCCAAATTATTATTTCTCTGTTTATAGTAGTTCAGATTATACATTAGATGATAATGGTGTAATAACAACAAATATAACAGATAACATTGTTTATGTTCCGATGGAGGGCGGAGGAGAACACTTCGTTTATATGAAATATGATAAAGAACCTATCGAAACATATTATAATGCCGCAGTAGCATATAACATGGTTGATGCTGATTTAAATGATTTAGAAAGAAATCCATATTCATTAGCAGCTGATTTGTATTATGACCGTGAAGGAAATGAACTTAAAGTTTCAGTTGCAAAGATACGTAGCGCTGATGAAAGAGTAAACGGAACTTTGTTAGATTTAGGAAAATATAGTAAGGTTGATATAGTTTTCACTGAACGTCGTATCTTAGATGAAAAAGGTGAAGTTATGCCAATAGAAGATTGGGAAAAATCACCAAATATAAATGCTGTAAGACTTGATATAAATGAGGAAACATTTAAATTAAGAAGCTTAGATACAGATAACGATTATTATTGTTTGTTTATGATAACAGACGTTGCGGGAAATGTATCTTATTCTAAATTGATAAAGGTTGGTGCTTAAGATGATATGTAATAATTGTGGAACAAGTTTACCAGAAGGATCTAAAGTGTGTTCTAATTGTGGAACACCTTTAGAGACATCTACTGTTCAAAATAATAAACCAAAAAGTAAATTACCAATATTTATAATTGTTGCACTAGTTTTAATTATTGCAGCATTTGTTGGAGGTTTATTCTTCGGTAAAAAATTAGTTGATAATGGTGATAAGACTCAATGCGAAGAACCAGCTAAAGAACAAAAATTAGATGATAAAGATAAGGATAAAGATAAAGGCGAGGAAAAGTATTCTTATGACAAATTCGATGGTTCAAAGGTAGAAATATCATATGGAGCTAAAGAAGATTTATCTAAAAATGTAGAAATATATGGTTACTATCGTAATAAAGAAAAAGAACCTGGTAAATATGAATATATAAATATTCATGGTAAGAATAACAATAGTGAACCAATTAAATTAAAGTTATCATTACAATATTTTGATGCTAATGGTGTTAGACTTGGTGAAAAAAATGATAGTGGTAATAATCTGATAAAACCTAATTCAGAGTTTGTAATTAGTGCTTCAATGATGGAAGATCATGAAGATTATAAAAGTGTTAAGTTGATTATTCAAGCTGAAAAAAAGGCATCATATGTTACAGATATTGATGTTAATCCAAATGATATAACAGTTAATAAATTATCTAACGGTAATATTGAAGCTACAATCAAGAATAGTTCTGATAAACAAATAAAATTTGGTAATGGTGGTTTTGTTTTTTATAAGGATGGCAAGGTAGTATACGCTTATAATACTGCTTATGATATGCCAGTACCTGCTGGAGGAGTTAGTAAAGCTACATTCTATAAATATAACCTTACTAATGGTAAATTCGGTGATGAAGAAAAAGTAATAGTTGAATATGATGATGTAAAATTCCTTTTATTCTCAGCGTTTGATGAATCCGAAAACTATTAATATAGTAAAGAAGGGGTGATATAAATGGCTATGATTTCTGTTGAAAAAGACAGTGTTACTAAAGTTCAGGGATCCACTACTGCAGATATTAATAAAGAAAGAAGCATTGGTGATGATAATTTAGGAGCTTTAAATATATCAAATTCTAGCTATGAATTCACACCAAAAAAGAATAAAGATTCAGGAATGAGTTTTGGTCATATTAAAAAAGAATATGGTTTATTTGGAATATGTATTAGTACGATTTTCATAATATTAATTGCTTTTGCTTTATTGACAATGATATATCTAATAATTACAAAAGGATTTAATATTAATATTAGAATATTTCCGGTAAGAGATAGTTATACAGCTCAAGAGTTTAAAGCAGGGCTAAGGAGAAGCTTCTTATTATTAAGTGGTTTATTATTGGGAATATGTGTATTAGTATGTTTAATCGTTAATTTAACGGTTAGGACGAGATTTATTAAGCATTATTTAAGTAAATTTAATATTTTTGTTTATGACATATATGTATTAGCAATTAATTTCTTCCTTTATTTAGGTGTAATTTATATTTTCTTTTCAGAAGTAAGTAAATTACATAATAGTTTTGTTAAATGGTTAAGTGACGGAGTAATAACAGAAGCAGTAAAAACAGATACAATAAATATATTTAAATATATAATAGTTGTTGTCGTTGTTATCTTTATGGTTATTAACAGTTTTGCTTTAATTGGTATAATACATAAGAAAAATAGATTTGTTTTTGAAGAAGAGATGTAAAGCACAATGTTTTTGTGCTTTTTACTTGGCTAAAATGGTGAATTTTCCCTTTATAACGAATAATTTATGTTATAATTAAAATAGGTGTAATTAAAATGAATATATATGGTATTAAAAGAATTGACCTAGAAGAGTACTTCCTCCAAAATGGAGAAAAGAAATTCAAAGCTGTTCAAATATATGAGTGGCTTTATGATAAAAAAGTATCTTCTTTTTCGGAAATGACAAACATTAAAAAAGAACTACAAGATAAACTTGCTAAAGACTTTTCTTTTGAGATGATTAAGATTAAAAAGAAACAAGAAGATAAACTGGTTAAAAAATATTTATTTGAATTATTTGATGGTAATTATGTGGAAGCTGTTTTAATGGAACATGATTACGGATATTCAATTTGTGTAAGTAGTCAAGTTGGATGCAATATGGGATGTGCATTCTGTGAATCTGGAAGACTTAAGAAAGTTCGTGATCTTGAAGCTTTTGAAATGGTTGAACAAGTATTACTTGTTGAAAAAGATTTAGGAAAAAGAATTGATAGTGTAGTAATAATGGGAATTGGTGAACCATTAGATAACTATGATAATGTAATGAACTTTATTAGAGTTATTAATGATCCGAAAGGAGTTTCAATAGGAGCTCGTCATATTACTTTATCAACATGTGGATTAATACCAAAAATTAAAGAGTTAGCGGAAGAGGAATTGCAAATAAATTTAGCTATCTCCTTACATGCACCTAATACTCAATTAAGGGATAAGTTAATGCCAATAAATAAAGCTTATCCATTAAAAGATTTAATTAAAACAATTAAAGAGTATATAGAAAAAACAAATAGAAGAGTAACAATAGAATATATTATGTTACAAGATGTTAATGATAATGAAACGCAAGCGAAAGAGTTGGCTTCATTATTAAAAGGTATGAATGTTTATGTTAACTTAATACCATATAACGAGACAAATCATATAGAATTTAAGAGAGCTAAGAAAACACAAGTAATGAATTTCTATGACATCTTAAAAAAGATGGGAATTAATGTTACTATCCGAAAAGAATTCGGTGGTAAGATAGATGCTGCTTGTGGTCAGCTTAGAAGCAAAGAGGTGTAAGATGAAATCATTTTATTTAACTGATTCAGGAAAGGTAAGAGATCATAACGAAGACTCTGTTACGATACTTAAAAATGCCAATGATGAACATTTATTAATTGTTGCTGATGGTATGGGTGGTCATCGTGCTGGTGAAGTAGCTAGTTCGATTTCTGTTACGCATATGGGAACAAGATTTTCAGAGATGGCTTCAGTTGGAAGTAAGTTAGATGCTATTAACTGGATGAAGGATAATATTAGTGAAATTAATCAAGAAATCTTAGATTATACTAAAGAACATCCTGAAAGTATGGGTATGGGAACAACTACTGTTATGGCTTTACTTACTAAAGAATATTTATTATTTGGAAATATAGGTGATTCATCAGGCTTTGTTTTAAAGAATGGTAAATTAACAAAAGTTACAAAAGATCATACTCTAGTTAATTTATTAGTTGCTTCTGGTGATTTAACAGAGGAAGAAGCTAAATATCATCCTAAACGTAATGTTTTAATGAAAGCATTAGGTAGTAGTGATAAAGCAGAATTAGATGTTTTTGATGTTGAACCTGATGTTGATGGAATATTGTTGTGTAGTGATGGTTTAACAACAATGTTAACAAAAGAACAAATTGAAAAAGTATTAAATGATGAAGAGTTAGAAATAGAGGAACAAGTTGTTAAGTTAATCAGAAAGAGTAACGCTCGTGGTGGAACTGACAATATATCTGTTGCTTATTTACTTCTGGAAAGAGGTGAAGAAGCATGAGTATGGTAATGAAAGGTCAAAAGATTGCTGATAGATATCAAATAATTAAATCTATTGGTGAAGGTGGAATGGCTAATGTTTATTTAGCTTATGATACTATTCTTGATCGTGATGTTGCTGTTAAAGTTCTTCGTGGAGATTTAGCTAATGATGAAAAATTCGTTAGAAGATTTCAAAGAGAAGCATTAAACTCAAGTAGTCTTTCTCATTCAAATATAGTTGAAGTATATGATGTTGGTGAAGACAATGGTCAATATTTCATCGTAATGGAATATATTGAAGGTAAGAATTTAAAAGACTTACTTAAGAAACGTGGAAAATTAACTGTAACAGAAGTTGTAGATATAATGAGTCAAATTGCTGATGGTTTATCAGTAGCTCATGATAGTTATATTATTCATAGAGATATTAAACCACAGAATATCATGATTCTTGAAAATGGATTAGTAAAGATAACTGACTTTGGTATTGCGATGGCAATGAATTCAACGCAATTAACACAAACAAATTCAGTTATGGGAAGTGTTCATTATTTACCACCAGAACAAGCTAGTGGTAAGGGAAGTACCTTAAAGAGTGATATTTATTCAATGGGTATTTTGATGTATGAACTATTAACAGGTAAATTACCATATAGAGGAGATAATGCTGTAGAGATAGCGTTAAAACATTTAAAAGAACCTCTACCTAGTATTAGAGAAGAATTACCTGACATTCCACAAAGTGTAGAAAATGTAATTCTAAAAAGTGCAGCTAAGAATCCGAAGAATAGATATAACGATGCAAGAGAAATGTATGAAGATTTAAAAACTTGCTTAGACGAATCAAGATTAAACGAAGAAAGATTCGAATATAAATATCCAGAATTGGATAGTGATAATAAAAAGTTTACTAAACAAGTTGAAAATGCAATTAATGCTGAAGATATAGAAGACACATCAGTTGATGTAAAAGAAATAACTGACGATGATGTTAAGAAAGAGAATAAACTATTAATTTTCTTAGCAATTGTATTTACTCTAATCTTTGTAGCAGTTGCAGGAGCAGTATTCGTACTTCCTTCAATGTTAAATCAAAAGGATGTTAAGGTTCCTGATGTTCGAAATAAGACAGTTACAGAAGCTATTGAAATATTACAAGATGCTGGTTTAGAAGTAGCTGATCAAAATGTCGAAACAAGTGATGCTGAAGTACCAGTTGGTAAGGTAGCTAAAACTCAACCAGCAGCTGGAACGAAGAAAGCAAAAGGACAAAAAGTTACAATTTATGTTTCAACAGGAGATTCTAAAGTTACAGTTGAAGATTATACTGGTAAGAATTGCTATGAAGTCAGAGGTTATTTAGAAGCTCATAATGTTAGTGTTGAAATTAAAAAACGTGAAGTAGATAATAGTGAAAACTATGAATCAGGTCAAATAATTGATCAATCAGTTAAAGCTGGTGAAAAGGTTGGATCTAATGATGTTGTTATTTTATATATTCCATATATTGATATAAAATATCCAGATTTCACTAATGGAAGTTATAAAGAAGAAGATGTTCAAAAGTTCTGTGAAGAACATGGTGTAATATTAAAAGTTACTAAAAAGAGAAATTCTTCTTATAATGATGGAACAATATTTAAACAAAGTAGACAACCTGGTACAACTGTTGCTAGTGGTGTAGAATTAGAAATCTTCGTTGCTGATAAGAATGCCGAAGGTGATAATGATGAGCCACAAGAATGTAATCCATTAGAAGAATCTTGTGAATAGGTGTTCTAATGAATGGTCAAATAACACGTATAATTAGTAATTTATATACTGTTAAAGTCGATGATGCCAAATATGGTTGTCGAGCACGTGGTGTATTTAGAAAAAATGGAATTACACCGGTAGTTGGAGATAATGTTGTTGTTGATATCGATGATAATGTTATTACAGAAGTACTACCAAGAAGAAATGAATTACAAAGACCAGTTATTGCAAATGTAGATATGGCTTTTATTGTAACTAGTACAAAAAAGCCTAATCTAGATTTGGTATTATTAGATAAATTAATAAGTGTAATTACATTTAATAATATTGAACCTGTAATAATTCTTACTAAGTTAGATTTGTTAACAGATAGTGAATTAGAAAATATTAGTAACTTAAGAAAGTATTACGAAATGATAGGAATTAAAGTTTTCTATAATACAGATGTTGTTGATATTAAAAAGTTAATAAAGAATAGAATTATTGTTTTAGCAGGTCAAACTGGTGCTGGTAAAAGTAGTTTAATAAATAGAATTGATAAGTCACTTGATGTTAAAACTGATGAGATCAGTGAAGCATTAGGAAGAGGGAAACATACAACTAGACATGTTGAGTTGTATGAAATCTGTGACGGTCTTATTGCTGATACCCCTGGTTTTTCAGCATTAGATCTCAAAGAAATGGATAAGTATCAATTAAGAGATACTTTTATCGAATTTAGAAACTACGAATGTAAATTTAGAGATTGCATGCATAATAAAGAAAAAGGTTGTGCAGTCAAAGAAGCAATAGAGAATAAAGAAATATTGAAGACAAGATATAATAACTATCTATCTTTTCTAGAGGAGTTGGAAAAATGAAAGTAGCAGTATCTTTTATTAGTAGTAATTATGATTTAGATACAACAATTAAAAAAATTGATGAATCTAAAGCGGATTATATTCATGTTGATATGATGGATGGAATCTTTGTAGAAAATTCAAATTTCACAGTTCAAGATATTAAAAAGATGTTTAAAAATACTAATAAAAAGTTAGATGTTCATATGATGGTATGTTCACCAAATAAGTATGTTAGAGATTTTGCTAAGATTCCTAATATTGAGTATTTAACTCTTCATTATGAATCGCATAGAAGACCTATTGATGTAATAAATATGATTAGACATACTAATATGAAAGTTGGTATTGCAATTAATCCCGAAACAAAAGTAAGTCATATTGTTCCTTTCTTGAACCATATTGACCAAGTACTTGTAATGAGTGTTAAACCTGGTAAAGGTGGTCAGAAGTTTATGGAAGAAGTTTTATATAAGATTGAAACTTTGAAAGAATTAAGAGAACAAAATGGATACCATTATGTTATTAGTGTAGATGGTGGAGTTAATGGCGATACTATTAAACTTGTTAAAGATGCTGGTGCTGATATGGTAGTTAGTGGTTCTTATGTATGTAAGAGCGAAGATTATGACAAGCAAATTGACACATTAAGATAAGAAATATATTTTCTTATCTTTTTTCAATGATATACTAATTATAGAGAGAGTGAGATTATGGATAATAATGATACTAATACTAAATTGTTAATTGCAATTGGAGTTGTTTTGTTCTTAATGATTATTGCTTGTAGTGTTTTAATAATTCATCTTAATAAAGATGATAAACAAGATGTTAAGACACAAGAAAAAAGAGATTCCGATAAAAAAGAAGAAAAGAAAAAGGAAGAACCAAAAAAAGAAGAAAAGAAAGAAGAACCAAAGGATAAAGAAAAGAGAAATACAGGAGAAGGAAAAGTTCCTGATTTAACAGGTTTAACAGTTGAAGAAGCGGTTGAAGTATTAAATGGTGCGCATATATCATCAAAATATTCTCTTAAGAGAATTGATAGCGATAAACCAAAAGATACAATAGTAAAAACGGAACCAGAAGCCGGAGCAGAAATAGGGGAAGAAGCTTTGGAAATTACGTTTTATTTATCAAGAGGACCTAAAGAGTAATTTAAAAAAGAGGAAGTAGATAGTTCCTCTTTTTTGATAGTCAAGAACATATCTGTGTTATAATTAAGTAGGTGATATACGTGACAGTTAAAGAAGTATTAACAAGAATTGAAGAGAATGGCTTTGAAGCATATGTTGTTGGTGGATTTGTTAGAGATTTTCTTTTAGGAATTGAATCTACAGACGTTGATATTTGTACTAATGCTAGAGTAAAAGATTTATTGGATGTTTTCAAAGATGTTAATGCTACAAGTAATGAGTATGGATCTGTTAAAATTTTAACTAATGATTTAAGAATAGATATAACAACATATCGAAAAGATGTTAAATATAATGGAGATCGTCGAAGTGTTGAAATAGAATATGTTAATAATTTAATGGAAGACATTAATCGTCGTGATTTTACTATGAATACTATTTGTATGAATAAAGAAGGTAGTATTTTAGATATTTTAAATGGTCAAGAAGATATTAAAAATAAAATTATTAGATGTGTTGGTGTTATAGATGATCGTTTAAAAGAAGATCCGTTAAGAATGTTAAGAGCAGTTAGATTTGCAACGACATTGGATTTTAAAATAGAAGAAGAATTATATAAAGCAATGAAAGCAAATAGGAAGTTACTAGAAAATCTTTCAAGGGAAAGAGTAAAAGAAGAATTAACTAAAATCCTTGTTTGTGAAAATGCAGTTAAAGGATTAGATATGTTAAAGAATCTAGGATATTTACCATATCTAGGAATTGATTATAATAGCAATATTGTTAACGTTAATGATATTTGTGGAATGTATAGTCAGATAGAGATAATAAAAGATTTACCATTTTCAAAAGAAGAAAGAGAAAACATAAAAAAAGTTAAAAGTATTTTGAAATATGGTACTATAGATGATAATGTTGTATTTACTTATGGTTTATATTTATCAATGGTAGCTGGAAGTATATTAGGAATTGATAAAGAAGAAGTGACAAGAATCGAAAAGAATTTAGTTATTAAAAGATATAAAGATATTGATTTTACAACAGATGATTTGTGTAAGTTATATAATATTAAACCTAGTAAGATATTGAGTGAAGTCTTTGAAGAATTAAAGATGATGATACTTAGTAGAGAATTAGAGAATAATAAAGAAGCAATAACAAAGTATTTAATTGCTAATCAAGGGAAGTGGTTAAATGAAGGAGCAAATATTTAAATTACTTAAAACCAAAAATTTAGTTATTAGTAGTTATTTGATTAAAGTTGCTATTGAGAAAGAATTAAGTTTAAATGAATTCTTAGTATTAGCATATTTTGATAATAGTTTTAGTAATAAGTTTGATGTTGAATTAGTTAGTGAGACGATAGGTCTAGATAATAATCAAGTATTAGAATCTTTTAATTCATTAATGTTAAAAGGTTTAGTTTCTTTAGATAGCGTTAAAGATAAAATAAATAGTATTAGCGAAGAAGTTAATTTGGATGGTTTTTATGATTTGATTTTAGATCATGTTGTTGCTTTAGAAAAAGAAGATAAAGAAAAGGATATATTTAAAACATTTGAAAGTGAACTTGGGAGACCAATTAGTTCAATGGAATTAGAATTAATAAATAAATGGTTAGATTTTGGGACACCAGAAGAAATCATTTTAGGGGCTCTAAGAGAAGCCGTTTATAATGGTGTTAGTAATTTTAGGTATATTGATAAAATCATTTATGAATGGGAGAAAAAAGGTTTTAAAACGATGGATGATGTAAATACTTATATCAAAAATCGAAGAGAAGAAAAGAGTAAAGATAAGGCGACTAGCAAAAAGGAACAAGAAATATCAGATTTTGATTGGTTGTCAGAATAATGGAAATAAAAGATTTTAATGAGAAGTTAGATTTAATGTTTCCTGATGCTAGATGTGAATTAAATTATAATAAAGATTATGAACTCTTAATTGCAACTGTTTTATCAGCTCAATGTACTGATAAAAGAGTAAATGAAGTAACTAATGTGTTATTTAATAAATATAGCTTAGAAGGGCTTAAAAAGGCTTCTAATAAAGAGATTGAAAATATTATTAGAAGCTGTGGGTCTTATACTAAAAAAGCTCAATATATTAAAACAATAGCTACTAGTTTATTAGATAATTATAATGGTAAAGTTCCCAATGATCGATTATATTTAGAAAGTTTGCCTGGGGTTGGAAGAAAGACAACTAATGTTGTATTATCAAATTTATTTGATGTACCAACAATAGCTGTTGATACACATGTTGAAAGAGTTAGTAAGAGATTAAAACTAGCAAATAAAAAAGATGATGTTTTAACAGTTGAGAAGAAACTGATGAAAAAGATTCCTAAAGATAAATGGAGTAAGAGTCATCATCAAATGGTTTTGTTTGGTAGATATATTTGTAAGGCTCGTGGACCAATGTGTAGTGAATGTGCCTTTTATAATGATTGTAATTGTAAAGACAAAAAAAGTAAGAACTAAATGTTCTTACTTTTTTAATCTGTATTAATTGTTATATCGTTATTTTTTTCTTTATCTTCCTCTTCAATTGGTTCTGGTTCCGGTTCCGGTTCAGGTTTATTAACCGTTGCCTTAACTGTAATACCAGGACTCATATTAGCTTTGAAGATACTATATGATGATCTAACAATAAATGTATATGTTCCGTTATGTGGAGCATTATATACGAAATATGGACTCTCTGTAAAACCGAGGACCTGTTCACCAGCATCTGTAACTAGAGATACTTGATAACCTACATTACCAATACTATTTGCATTGTAAGCATATCTTTTCTCTAGATATGTTGCAGCGAATTGACCATAATATTCATTAAAATACTTTTGTAAATAATCTTGAGAAATAGCGTTTGGAGTAGGTATTTCATTCCAACTAATGTTGATTTGAGAATTACTTACTTCAGCACGTCCATTACTTGGATTATTTAATTGAGCGAAACGCTCAGATACTTCACTAGGTTCAGTTCCTTTTTTAAATAACTCAGTTGAAATATAATCACCAGGAGTATAGTTTGATGGTAACTGAGCTGGAACGGTTTCTCTTTCATATTTAGCTGATACAACACCAGCTGGTTTACTGAATGTTGAATTTCTTGGATAAATCTTATCAGCTAGAACTGCAGATATTAATTTTCTTTGTACAGCAGCTGCGATTGCATCGGTATATGATTTTTCACCAAGTTTATCAACACCATACCAGAATGAAATAACGTAATCTGGAGAATAAGTTAATACCCAGTTAGCTGCAGATGCAGAGTGTGGTACGTGGTTAGCATCGTAAGCTGCATATGAATATGTAGCTGTACCAGTTTTAGATGCTACTTCAGTACCAGGAATATTAATTTTACCACCAGCACCTTGTTTAGTTGCTGTAATTAAAATATCAGTAATCATATAAGCGGTTTCTTCGCTCATTGCTTGAACTCTTTCAACTTTCTTTTCATAGATTTCATCAGTTTCTTTGAAGACAATCTTTGTATAAGAATATGGTTCAATATAGTAACCACCACGAGCAAATGAACCATAAGCACCAGCCATATCTAATGGGCTGACATCAATACCACCACCGATGGCATGAGATTCATATAGTGTATCACCATAATCGATTCCACAATTATGAACGAATTCAGCAATCTTTTGTTTATCAACAGCTTGGAATGCTTGAACAGCTGGAATATTTCTTGATTGAGCAAGTGCTTGACGCATAGTCATTGGGCCATAATATGTTTTATCAGCATTTGTTAATGGTTGACCATTTGAATAAGTCATCTTGTTATCATAGAATACTGTTCCTGTATTACCGTTGTTATATTCTATATAAGGGCCGTAAGCAAAGATTGGTTTTGCTGTTGAACCAGGTTGTGTTTTCATTTGAACAGCTCTGTTAAATTCACGTTCTGCTTTTTGATGACGACCACCGTCAACACCAGCAATTGAACCATCATGAACGTTTGTTACAACACCACCAATTTGGATAATGTCTTGATAATCATTATATTTATAAGTTTTCCATTTATATCCTAAGTTACCTTCATTTAAGTCTGACCAAATTTGTTGGATACGAGGATCCATTGTTGTATAAACATCCATTGAAACAGCGTATGGATTAACTCCTTCACCAAATTCATCTTCCATTTGTTCACAAACTAAATCGATAAATTGTTGATAAGGATTTAATGTACTAGCTTTTCTTTCTACGATTAATGACTCAACAGATATTGCTTTAGCATCATTAGCTTGGTCTTCAGTAATATAACCATGTCTTACCATTAAATCTAAAACTCTATCTCTTCTTTGTTGAGCAGCATCAATACTATAGAATGGATTGTATTTAGATGGTGAGTTGAAGATACCAACTAATAAAGCAGCTTCTGTTAATGTTAAATCAGTAACGGATTTACCAAAATATTTTTGTGATGCTTGTTCAACACCATAAGTATTTTGACCTAAGAATTGAGCATTTGAATAGAACTCAATTATTTCTTCTTTAGTATAATTCTTTTCAATTAAGAAAATAGCAACATAGATATCATGGAATTTACGAACGATACCTTCGAAACCATGGGATGCTATACGACCATCATCATCTTTTGAGAATGTGTTCTTAGCAACTTGCATTGTTAGAGTAGAAGCACCACCGGCACCTTCTTGGCCACTAACTTGACCCATAGCTGCTTTAGTAAAACGAACAACGTCAAATCCATTATGTTGGAAGAAACGAGCGTCTTCGGTAGCAATTAGAGCATCGACGAATACTTCTGGAAGATCGTCATAATTTTTATGTTCTCTTTGTTCCATACCAACACGAGCAAATTCTATCCATTCATCGCCACTTTTATAATAGAAGATACTTGCTTCTTTGTTATATAATTTATCAGTATCAAAATCAGGAGCAGTTGCAACAATGTAACCACAGAAGCCAATGATACCAATCATAGCAGCAATACCAATTAGCATAAATAATGATAAAAGTAGGTTAATTATTTTACTACCAATACCTCTTTTTTTCTTTTTCTTTGGCTTTTCAATTTCTTTATCATTTTCTACTTTTTTCTTTTTGACAAATAAGACTTTCTTCTTTTTGGAATCTAATTTATCTGTTTTTTCTTTTTTTCCGGATTCGATTTTTTTAATAATAGCCATTTTTATAATCTCCCTTCGAAATAAATATCATCAATAATTTTTAAGTAATCTAGTTGTGGTTGATAACCTTCTTTAATAATATAAGCTTTTTCTTTAATATAGTTATAACTTATTGATTTACGATTTTCTGAATCAATATAACTAATATAATCTTCGCCAGTTAATAAATAATTAATATTATTCATTCTAATTATTAAGAAGACAATCCCACCATGTTTTATTACATTTCTAATTTGAATTGTTTGGTGATCATGGATGTTTGATAGGGGAAAAGAAGTTTTGTTTAAGGTTTCTTTTGCATCGAACTCAATATATTTTCCTCTATATAGTCCATTATAATCAAGTGTTGATTGTTCTTTAAAATATGCTTTTTCAATTGTTTTCTTATGATTAGCATATGATACATCAACAACACCTATTGGAGTAGGTTTCTTAAATATTAATGCAATGTCTTTGTTGCGATAGAATTCATTACTATTATTTAAGGCATTTTCTAAATTCATACCACGATTACTATGTGAAGTATGAATTTTTGCTAATTCATTAGTTTTGAAGTCTTTTTTAATCTTGTTAGGATAATGCATTAAATCACCTTATATAATTATACTATATAATATATATAAAATATAGTTTATTTAATCTTAATAAAATGTTTTTTGAAAACTTATATGTCCAAAAAGTGTTTAGTTAACGCGGACTTGATAGCTCTCGTTACCTTGACAAAATGCCTGAAATTAATATATAATTTACTATGTAAGAAGGGTGAATTGTATATGTTTGATGATAAATTAAATTTAAATCCAGAAGAAATTTTAAATAAGGAATTTAAAATTGATGCTAGAGGTTATAGACCTCAAGAGGTTGATAAATTTTTAGATTTAGTTATCAGTGATTATACTGAATTTAATAATATTATTAAGAAACTAAAGAAGGAATTAACTATCGTTAGTGATGATAATATTAAATTGAAAAACGAATTACGTAGAATTAAAGCTAATATTGAAGCTGCAGAAGGAACAGCTAGCAATAATCAAGTAAGTAATGTCGACCTTCTTAGAAGATTAAGTCAACTTGAAAAAGTTGTATACGGAAAACAAGAAGACGAATAGAATTTAGTAGCAAATGCTACATACTTGTTATGTAGAGGAAAGTCCAAGCTCACACAGTCTGCGATGACTGTAGTGTTTGTGCTAGGGGAAAAAATAACCCTAGGCAGTAGCGATACTGACGGCTTCGAAATAGTCCCTTTGGGATTAGAGTAGATGTAAAAGTGCCAAAGAGACGAGTCCAGGAAGTAATTTCTGGGGTGGAACGTGGTAAACCCCACAAGTGAGAAACCCAAATTTTGGTAGGGGAGTCTTTGCTAGGAATTGAACGATGCAAAGGACCTAGAAATAGGTAGATAAATATTTGCTGCCCGGAAGGGTACAGAACGTGGCTTATTAAAATTTTATTTTTTTATACAAAAGAAAAGGAGGAAATAATCTTGAACGAGATTGGTGAGCTCTTACGAACGACTCGAGAAGAATCAGGGGTTAGTTTGGAAGAAGCCAGTGGAGACTTAGAGATTAAGACCATTGTACTTGAGAATATAGAAGAGGGAAATATCGGAGCCTTTAAAGATATTTTTGCTCTAAAAGATAATATTTATAATTATGCTAAATATTTAGGATTAGATCCTGAAAAAATAATAGATGAATTCAATGAGTATTTATTTGAATATACATCGAAGATTCCATTGGAAGAAATTGAAAAGGCTGTTAATGAGCAAAAAAATGAAGAGATACCTGATGATAAAATTGTATCTCCATATACAACTAATCCAAAAACTGGACCAAGTAAATTAGTAACATTATTATTGGTTTTTGTTGGGATTTTAGTTGTAATTATTGGTTTTTGGATTATTAGACAGGTTACAGTTAGTAATATGACAACTAATATAGTTGGTTATGTTGAGGAATAGAGGTTTTTATAATGAAAAATAAAAAAGGAATGAATCTTCCTAATAAGATTACTTGTGTAAGATTAGTAATATCACTAATAGTATTAATTATGTTATGCATACCTTGGGGAAGCTTAGGTGTAGAATGGCCTGTTTATAATGTTTTAGGTGTTGAAAATGTTAATTTAAAATATATTGTTGCAGGTATTCTATTTGCTATTGGATCATTTACTGATTTCTTAGATGGATTTATTGCAAGAAAATATAATTTAGTTACAGATTTTGGTAAAGTAATGGATGCTATTGCTGATAAAGTATTAGTTAATGGTGTTTTAATTATTTTAGCTTATAATAAATTTATTCCATTAGTTATTCCTGTAATAATTATTTCAAGAGATATTGCAGTTGATTCAATTAAAATGGTAGCTGGTAGTAAGAAAGGTGCTGTTGCAGCTTCTTGGCCAGGTAAAGTTAAAACAATTTGTATGATGGTTGGTTTAACATTAGTATTCTTCTATAACATGCCATTTGCATTTATTGGTCATGGTTTAAGAATTGATTACTTATTTGTTTATGTAGCAACTATTATGAGCATTGTATCTGGATTATTATATTTTAATTCATACAAAGATGTTGTATTCTCAGAGATGTAAAAAGAAGAATTTTAAATAGAAAAGAGTTTAAAATTCTTTTTTTATGCTTAAAGCGTCAAACAAAAACATTTGTTCGAAAAAATGTTGACAAGCCATTAAGAAATATTATAAAATGAAGATGTCATTAAGATGTGGGAGGAAATTATGAAAACAGACAAACAAGATAAAGCATTAGATCAAGTCTTAGCTGATATTGAAAAACAATTTGGTAAAGGGTCAATAATGAAGCTAGGATCTGATGCCCATTTAAATATAGAAGCAACTTCATCTGGATCAATCGCTTTGGATGTTGCACTTGGAGTTGGTGGATATCCAAAAGGAAGAATTGTTGAAATATATGGTCCTGAATCTTCAGGAAAAACAACTTTTGCCTTACATGCAATTGCAGAAGTTCAAAAAAAAGGTGGTAGAGCAGCATTTATTGATGCTGAACATGCTTTAGATCCTGTATATGCACAAAATTTGGGAGTAGATTTGGATAATTTGTTATTATCTCAACCAGATACAGGAGAGCAAGCTTTAGATATATGTGAAGCTTTAGTTAAAAGTGGTGTTATCGATTTAGTAGTTATCGATTCAGTTGCAGCGTTGGTTCCACAAGCTGAAATTGAAGGTGAAATGGGAGACGCTCATGTAGGTCTTCAAGCCAGATTAATGAGTCAAGCATTGAGAAAATTATCTGGAGTTTTAAACAAATCAAAAACAACAGCAATTTTTATAAATCAATTGAGAGAAAAAGTTGGAGTTCTATTTGGTAATCCAGAAACAACTCCTGGTGGACGTGCTTTAAAGTTTTATTCAACAATTAGATTAGAAGTTAGAAGAGCAGAACAAATTAAACAAGGAGATAAAGTTATTGGTAATAGAACTAACATTAAAGTAGTTAAGAACAAAGTTGCACCACCATTTAGAACAGCAATGGTAGATATCATGTATGGTGAAGGTGTTTCTAAAGAAGGCGAAATGGTTGATTTAGCTGCTGAAATTGGTATTTTAGAAAAGAGTGGCGCTTGGTATTCATATAATGGTGAAAAAGTTGGCCAAGGCCGTGAAAATGTTAAGATTTTACTTAAAGAAAATACTGATTTAAGAGATGAAATTGAATATAAGATTAGAGAACACTATGGTATTTTAAATAATATGGAAAAACCTAAAGGTTCTAAGAAGGTTAAAGTTGATGATGAAACTGGAGAAGTATTCGAAGAAGAATAGTTCTCTTTTTTCTTTTTCCTTGAAAAAAATAATTATTTTTTTTATAATAATTACATAGATGGTTAATTATGTATAATTTTCTATAAAATAAAATATTGGAGGTAAAAAAATGAAAGATCCACACACTATGACTGTGGCCATTTTAGCACTTCTAATTGGAATTATTTTGGGTATTATTGTAATACTTGTTGTTAATTATTTGCGTGGTAAAAACGAATCAAATAAAGCAACAAAACTTATTGATCAAGCAAAAAAAGAAGCTGAAAAGCAAAAGAGAGATACTCTATTAGAATTGAAAGAAGAATCTTATCGTCTAAAACAAGAGACAGATAAAGAAATAAAAGAAAAGAAAGCTGAAATAAAAGAGTCTGAGGAAAGACTTTTGCAACGTGAGAAGTCTCTTGATAAGAGAGAAGAAATTTTACAAAATAGAGATAATATGTTAGATCAAAAAGACAATAGTTTACTTAGTAAACAAAAGGATTTACAAGAGAAGGAAGCTAAAATTGACGAATTAATGAAAAGTGAGATGGAGCAATTAGAATCAATTGCAAAATTCTCAAAAGAAAAAGCTCATGACTTAATCATGAAGAGAGTCGAGGAAAGCATGTCTTTGGAAATTGCTGATTATATTAAACAGCAAGAAGCCGAAGCAAAATTACAAGCTAATGAAACAGCAAGAAATTTGATTGTTTCAAGTATGCAACGTTATGCTAACGATGTTACAAATGAACAAACTGTTAGTACAATAAGTCTACCTAACGATGAAATGAAAGGTCGTTTAATTGGTAGAGAAGGAAGAAATATTAGAACAATTGAAAGTGTTACTGGAGTTGATTTAATAATTGATGATACACCAGAAGCAATAGTTATTTCTAGTTTTGATCCTTTAAGAAGAGAAATTGCTAAAATAACAATTGAAACTTTAATTAAAGATGGAAGAATCCATCCAGCAAGAATTGAAGAAGTTTATGATAAAGTTTCAAAAGATATGAATGAAAAAATTACCGAAATGGGTAATGAAGCTTGTTATGAATTAGGCCTTACTAAGGTTGATCCTAAAATGGTTAATTTAATTGGTAAATTAAATTTCCGTACAAGTTATGGTCAAAATGCTTTACAACATTCTAAAGAAGTTGGATATTTATGTGGTTTAATGGCTGCTGAGTTAGGTGAAAATGTTCAATTAGCTAAGCGTGCTGGTTTATTACATGATATTGGTAAAGCTATTGACTTTGAAGTTGATGGAAGCCATGTTGAACTAGGTGTTGATATTGCTAAGAAATATCATGAAGATGAAGTAGTAATTAATGCTATTGCTTCTCACCATGGTGATGCCGAAGCTACTAGTGTAATTGCAACTTTAGTACAAGTTGCTGATACATTATCTGCTGCTAGACCTGGAGCAAGAAATGACTCTCTAGAAAATTACATTAAGAGACTTGAACAATTAGAAGAAATTGGAAATAGTTTCGAAGGTGTAGATAAAACATTTGCAATGCAAGCTGGTCGTGAAGTTAGAGTAATGGTTAAACCAGAAGATGTTGATGATTTACAAAGCTATAAAATTGCTCGTGAAATGAAAGAGAAAATTGAAAGCGAAATGCAATATCCTGGTACAATTAAAATTACTGTAATTCGTGAAACAAGAGCACAAGAAGAAGCTAAATAGTTTCTTCTTTTTTTTGCCTACTTTTATTGATAATTATGTAGCAAAATGCTATAATTAAAATAGCGTATAATAGAATAGAGGTAGAGTATGAAAAATAAAAAACAAGGTGTTGTAATTGCTATTTTATTATTTCTTTTTATAGTTGGTGTTTTTGTAGCAACAACAGTATATAAAAAGTTTATTAGTAGAAATATTAATGAAGTAAAAGCTGAGAATAAATATATGTATATAGATCCTGAGGGCTCTGATTGGAATTTGGGAGAATGGCGTATAGGGTCATCAATAGTTTCATTGTCAGATAATATAGAAGTTGATGATTTGGATATAACTTTAAATCCTGATGGAGAAAAAGCTAAGGTTAAAGTAACTATTGATGGTGAATTATATACTGGAACATTAACAGAAGATTTGGCACCAGAGACACTAGCTTTTGAAGTATCAAGAGGTTTGTTTGCTGATTCTGATTACAATAGATATGAAGTAGAAGATCAAGTTGCTTATTTTTATAATGGCGATGATGAATTAATGTATACTGTAAGCTTTGGTAATGATTTACCTTATTGTAATCCATTTAGTTCAACATGTAATTCTGATAGCAATTTGTTCTATTGGTATTTGGCAAATGGTAAAATTAATATTGTTAATGCTCAAACTATTACAGTTGAATCTATAGAAAATAATGATTTTACTTTTGGTGTAAGTTTTATTTATGAATATTCAGCTGATTGTGGTTTTAGCAGCGATAGTAAGAGTTATGCGCCAATGGTTTATTTAGGTGATTATGATTATACAATTAAAACATATACAACTTCTGTTGCTGGTGGCGGCGATATATCTTTAGATGACATTGAAGGTGGAGAACCTATTGTTTATGAAGATTGGCAATCAGATTGGGGAACAGAAGAAGAAGTTTATGATTTCTATGTTAATTATACTGTTTCTGGCTTTATTGAAGGTGGAAATGATTATACTTTAATTCTTGATGCTGTTAATATGAATGGTAAATTGATTGCGTTTAGTAAAAATGGAACTGTTTATACTTTAGGTGATGCCTTTGATTACCGTTTTGATAGTGAAAACTGTTATGTTTATGGTAGCGGCTATAATGATGTTTTTTGTTCTTTAATAGTTGGTTATAATTTAAATGGCGAGACAGCTTTAGAAGCTCAATACCGTATTAATGTTGGTTACATGACTGATAATGACTATTTTGATAAACAGATTGATTTTACGGTTCAATATGGCGAAGCTCATGGTGATGATCCTGTTGAAGTAGAATATCCAAATGGTTTTGTTAAAGATATAACAATCAAGAACAATAATCCAAGTGTTTTTGATGGCGCAATAAATAAGCTAAAAAATATGGAAGTTTCTTATGATTATTTAGTTGAATCTAGTGCTGGAAGTATTAATAAAACAAGTAGTGGTGTTGTAAAAGCTTTCAACTTGTGGAATCTAACAGAAGAGGGAACTAGTGATTATACGGTAAGTGTTGTATCACCGGTTTTAAATCTTGATAGTACATTTAGTACAGATACTAACCTACAAGCTTTAGCAAGTAATGAATATTATATTAAGTCTCTATACTTACAAGATGATTTAGAATATGATTATGTATTGAATGCTACGGAAACTGAATATATTTTGCAAGCTGCAACGGATTATAGTACTTATGGAAATAAGAGTATTTATGTTAAAGTAAATGATGGCGATTATCAATTAATTGGTACTTATAAGAGAACTGGTGATAATACAATTGCTTATACAGCAGTAGATGCATCAACTTCTTCAAATGATAATGTAACAGCAAGTAATCCAATTGTATTACCAGCAAATGTTACAACTGTAAAAATCGAATATTCTGGTAGAAGAGCTGCTGTTTATATGGGAGCTAATATTAAGAATGTATTAAGAAATTCAGTATCTTTGAATCAAAAAATTGAAGGTATTGGAAATCCAGTTGTTTTAAAAAATGATGCTAATTTATTTGTTGGTGGTGATTATGAAAAAGCAGTTAGAGTTAGTGCAAATCTAACGGAGATTGAAACAGATAGCTTTAGTAATGCGGGTGCCGTTAAATTAGATAGAACAACAATAAATGATATTACTTATGATCAAATAAAATTTACAAATAATTATTATGAACATATTAATTATGGTAGTAATGCTAATGAAGTAATTGATTATTTGGAAAACCAAAATGGTGGTAAGTTTTATATCTTACTACCATTAGGTGGCGAGTTAAAAGATGGTATTACCGTTAAAACATATGGAACTGGAAATACAGTTAATAAAACAGTAACATATATAGATCTTTATGATGGAACGGGTAGAACACTTGCAACAGTGACAATTACTGATAATGTAGAAAATAATTATTATGATAATGGCAGTTCTTTAAATACTGGTTTTACTGTTGAATATACTATTTTGTATAGTGCAAGATCAAATCAAAATTATGGTACTACAGTAAATAGTGATGCAGCTTATTTAAGTAATGTTGTTTTAGGTGATGGATATGTAAATGCAAGTAGTGCACCTGTTTCTTTATTCAGTAGTGCTAACGTACAAACATCACTTAATAAATTATTTACAAGTAATACAGAGAAAAAATTATTATTTACTACTGCTCAAGCAGAAGTAGATCCAATTTCTATTTCTGTAGGTTCTTATACAAAGGAAGTTAAAAACTCTTTAGAAACAAACTATGGAAGTAGTACTACAGTAGTTGAAAGTAATTCTTATAGTTATAAATTACAGTATAGTTTCTCTTCTGAATATGAAGAATTAACTAACTTGTTATTTGTTGATAAACTAGAAAATACTGATGAAAATAGTTCGGCATTTAGAGGTTATTACAAAGATGTTGATGTGTCTTATTTAAATCGTAATGGTGTTAGTTTAACAACATATTATAGTGTTAATGCTGATGTTGACTTAGATAATATAAATTTAGCAGAATGGTCAACAACAAAACCTAGCGATGTTAAAACGATAAAAGCAATTGCTGTTAGTTGTGGAACGCATGTGTTTAAAGGTTCAGAAAATGTAAGTCCGAATATTGTTATTACAATGACGGCACCTAATAGTTATAGCAGTGCTGGTCAAAAAGCTTATAACAGTTCATTTATTACTTATAATCAAATTGGTACTGGTGAAAGTAAAAAAATTACTTCAGAAGTTACAGAAGTAGAACTTGCTAAAGCTAACATAAGTGTTAGTGGAACTAGTGTAGCTGGTACTGGTACAAGTACTAATCCGGTAATTGTAGCTGGTGATTATGGTTATTCATTTACAGTAACCAATAATGATAGTAGTAATACTTTTGAGAATATTGTATTAACAGCTAAAATACCAGATGGCTTAGAATTTGTTGCTAATAATGATTCTAATTTAAGTTATGATTCAACAAGTAGAACTGTTACATATACGATAGCTAGTTTGGCAGCAGGAGCATCTAAAGATATAAGTTTTGATACGGAAATAATCTTTGATGACTTAAATGCTGAAGCATTATTTATTCTTGATTATAATATCAGTTCTTTAAATGGAACTAGTTATAATGGTGAAGTTAAAAAATTATATAATAAATTAGAGTTACCAACTCTAGAGTTTAATAAGTATGCTAATACTTCTGATACTAATGGATTTAGTGATGAAGCGACTTTATTAATTACTAAAGGTGAAACATATAAATATAGAATAAGTGTTAAGAATACATCTACTGTTGCAGCAACAGATATTCTTGTATATGATAACGTTCCAGAAGGATTAACGGTAAGTAATATTAATAATTCCGGAACATATAATGGAAGTTCACATAAAGTATCTTGGAACATTGCATCTTTAGGTGCAGGTCAAACATTAAATTTAGAATATGACGTAAAAGTTCCAGATGATATTAATTTAGGAACAAAATATAGAAGTAGTGGACATGTTACATTAATTAATCCATTAAGTGCAAGTAATTATTTATATGATTTAGATACTAATATTATTTCAACACTATACCAAATGGCATCAGATGTTAAAGTTGTAAACACTTTAGCTGGAGCTTTAGCTGATAGTGAAAAACTATTTAGTTATGAAGCAACATTTACAGGAAGTGATGAAGATGTTGGTACTTATGATGTAAATGATAATGATGGAAATAAACTTGGTGAATTAAGTATTGATAATGATGGAAATGGAAGCTATAATTTCACTTTAAAAGGTGGAGAAGCTGTTGAATTTAAATTATTACCAGGTGGAATTAATTATGTAATCAAGCAACAAAAAGTACAAGGTTATGAAACTATTATTAGTAATTCTACAAATAGTAATGGATATGTTTCTATTTCAGGTATTACAAATGAAGAAAGAAAAGTAACATATACATTTAAAAATACTTATAATGTTTCAACTAGTGTTAACTTAAAAGCTAAAGTAAAATATGATCATGGCTTAGAAGCTGATATGTTTAAGGTTAAGTTAACTGGTAATAATGTAGATTATGAAATTAAGAATAATGATACAGGAATTGTTAACTTCCCATCTATTAATTATGCTGATATAACAGGTCAATATACTTATGATATTGAACAAGTTGATACTGGTATTAGCAAAGTAGTATATGATACAAGTAAGTTTAAAGCTGTTGTTAATCTAGAAAATGATGGCATGGGAAATTTAAATGCTACAGTTAAATACTATGATGCTAACAACAAAGAAGTAGATGAAGTTGAGTTCGTTAATGAATATTTACCAAATGGTTTAGTAATTAAAAACATTAATGATAGTGATTATATAGATGAGAGTAAAGTATTTAGTTACACAATGACACTGAGTTCAAATGAGGTATTAAATGCTTCATATAAAGTATTAAATGCAAGTAATGAGGAAATAGGTACAATTGATTTAATAGATGGTAATGGTACATATACATTTGAACTAGGAAGTAATGATAGTATTTCAATTGTTGATGTTCCAGAAAACGTTAATTATGTAATTACGCAAACGTTGATAGATTACTACACTACAACAGTTGTTGATGCATCTTATAGTATATCTGATGCTGATGGAATAATTACTACTTCAGGTATTACAGTTGATGGTAATATCCAAATTAAATTCAATAATAATTATGTAACTAGTGGATCATTTAGTCCTAGTGTTAAAGTTGGCTTAGAAGGTAAGGATTTAGAAGATGAAGAATTTATCTTCATGATAACGGATGTTAGTGATGGAATTACTAATGGTTATACTTTAACAAAGAGGAACAATGAAGATGGTGAAGTATTATTTAATGATATTGAATATTCAAGACCAGGAACATATAAATATGAAATAGTTCAATTAAGTACTAATTCTAATCATATTTATTATGATACCAATAAGATTCTATTAACTGTTACTTTGACAGATAATGGGGATAATACAATGGATGTTTTAGGTATTTATGAGTACTTTAATGATGAAGAATCATTTATTAATAAGTATTCAGAAGAACCAATAGTAAAAGAAGAAGAAAAAGAAGTTATTCCAAAAAATCCAAATACATTAGATAGGTCAGTGTTAGTATTTATCTTATTACTAGTTGCCTTTGCATTATTTATAATTGAAAGAAGAGTTAGAAGACGTCGTTATGAAATAAGAGCTTAGCTCTTCTTTTTTTGACTAAAATATCGTTTTGAACTATAATAATCCACACAGAGGTGGATATAATGATAGATATTGAAAATCTCAAAGTTAATTTTGAAAGTAAAGTATTAGCTTCTGGAAAGGTAATACTTGTTCCTCATAAATTAGCAGACTTTGATGCGATAGGTTCTGCTTTAGGTTTATCATTAGCTGTTAGAAAGCTAAAGAAACCTTCTTTTATCATAGTTGATGATAAAAAATACGATCTAGATCGTGGTGTTCAAACAATTGTGATAGATACTAAAAATGATTATGGAATTATTAATAGAGCAAAATATATGCAAATGGCTGATAAAGATGATTTGTTTATCATGACAGATGTTAATAAATCATATTTGGTACCAATTGCTGATTTAATGACAAAACCAGAAAAGGTTATTATTATAGATCACCATGAACCTGATGATAAAACTGTCCCATCTGATGCCGATTTTATTGATAGTAAAGTTTCTAGTGCATCGGAAGTAGTAGTTGGATTATTAAGTAGAATGAAAGTTAAAATACCTAAAAATATTGCTAATTATTTGTTAGCAGGTATTTATCTAGATACAAATAAAATGACTAAGAGCAATATTTCATTAGAAACATCTAGAGCTTATACAAAATTGTTAGAATCAGGAGCAAGTGTTGGGTTTGTAATGAACATGTTCCGTGAAGATTTTGATAGTGATCGTCGAGTTCAAGAATTAGTTTCTAAAACGCGAATGATTACTTTAAGAATTGCAATGATGTTAGCAGATTCTAATGCAGAATATACAAAGAAAGAATTAGCAAGAACAGCTGATTATGGTTTAAATTACGAATGTGATGCATCATTTGCAATTGGTAAATTAAATGATGAAACAATCGGTATTAGTGCTCGCTCTTCTGATAAAATTGATGTAGGTCAGGTAATGAGAGATATTACTAATGGAAACGGTGGCGGTGGACATCAGTTCTCTGGAGCTGCTGAAATAAAAAATTCCTCAATTGAAGAAGTTGGAAAGAAACTTGAATTGCTACTTAGACCAAGTTGTTATAAAGAAAAAAGTACTGAAGAATAATTCAGTACTTTTTATATTTTTTGTGATTCTCTTACTTCCATTATTACTGGTAAGATTATTGGTCTTCGACCAGTTAAAGAATTAATAAATGGATGTAACTCTAAGATAACTTGGTTTTTTAAGTCAGTATAACTATAGGTGTTGTTTTTTAAGAAGTTTGTAACTATCTCAGTTGTTTTATTTTCGATTTGAGCAATTAATTCAGCGTTTTCATTAACAAGAATAAAACCTCTAGTTGTAATATTAGGTTTGATTAATAATTTCCTTGTTAAAGGATTGATATTTAAAATTGTTATTAAAATACCATCACGAGACATTAATTTACGATCTTTAATGACAATAGAACCAACTTCACCAATTCTTGAACCGTCAACATAGACATCACCAGAAGTTACTTGTGGACCACGATGGATTCCTTCATCATCTAGAATGATTGAATCACCATTGTTACAAATAAAGATATTTTCTTCTGGAATTCCACAAGACATAGCTAATTCTTGATGAGCTTTTAACATACGATACTCACCATGCATTGGCATGAAGTATTCAGGATTAATTAATCTTAACATTAATTTTAATTCATCTTGTTTAGCGTGTCCTGAAGTATGGATATCACTAAATTCAGAGTTAGTAATAACACGTACACCTCTAAGGTATAGTTTGTTAATAACACGATTAACGCTTGAAACATTACCAGGAATTGGATTAGATGAGAAAACAACTAAGTCATCTGGTAATAAAGTAATTTGTTTATGTGTTCCATTAGCTATACGTGATAGAGCAGCTAGGGGTTCTCCTTGAGAACCTGTACATAAAATACAAATTTCATTGTTCTTTAAACTCTTTGCTTGACTAGGATCAATAAAGATTGATTTGTCATTTAGTAAGCCATTATTTAAAGCAATTGTAGTAGCATTTTCCATACTACGACCAAATACTATAATCTTACGATTATTTTTCTTACATGTTTCAACAATATGCTTAATACGGTATGTATTAGAAGCGAATGTTGCAATAATAATACGTCCATTATAACCATTAACAATATCAGCTAAAGCTTCATCAACAGAGTTTTCTGATTTTGAAAAACCTTCTGAAAGAGCATTTGTTGAATCACTTAATAATAGTTTTACTCCTTCTTTACCAACACGAGCCATTTTATGTAAATCGGCGATTGGTCCGATAGGTGTTAAGTCGAATTTAAAGTCACCTGTTGAAACGATAGTTCCATTTGGTGTGTGAAGAACTATGCCAAAACTATCGGGAATAGAGTGAGTTGTTGCTATAAATTCGATATCAAAGTATTTAGTTTTAATCTTAGTATCACCATTTATGACTTCTAAGTTATCATAACCAATACTACGATCTTCTAACTTGTTTTTTATTAAGTCAATTGAAGTTTGAGCTCCATATATTACAGGGATTTTGACGCTTTGAAGTAGGAAAGGAATACCACCAATGTGGTCTTCATGTCCGTGAGTGATTAATAATCCTTTTATTTTACTTTCATTTTGTTTTAAATAAGTTACGTCTTGAATTACATAATCAACACCTAATAAGTCACTTTCAGGAAATATAACTCCGGCATCGATTATGAATATTTCATCTTTGTGTGTAAAAACATACATGTTTTTACCGACTTCTCCAAGTCCACCCAAAGCAATGACAGACGTAAAGCTGTCTTTATTATTCATAAATAAATCGTCCTTTCAAAATATAAATTAATAAAAGTATAGTTCTTCGCTACATGTAATTATATAACAAAGTATCTTAAATGTCTAGCTTGTAATATTAGTGTAATATGCACTATAATTAAAATAAGAAAGGAAATGTCTATGAAAAAAAATAATAAAATATGGGTTGGTATTGTGCTAATACTATTGATTTTAGCTGTAGCTGTTGGATTTATACTAGGTAAAAAGCTTGCTACAAAGGAAGATAGCAAAAAGGAAGAAAAGAATTATTCTAATTTGATTGATTTCTCTAGTCAAGAGGATAGAAAAGAAAACTATGAATATACTTTAGCAAACGGAGAATATAAGTATACATTTAAAGGAATAGCTGATAAAGGAATAGAAGTTGATGGTCATATGATCTATGAAGGAAGTTCTATTGTTAGAGCTATTGGTGTATTGGATAACGGAATGATTGTTATTGATTATCAAGGTGTTGAAGTTCAATATGGATATATAAGATTGTATTTTGATAACAATTATAAACAAATAAAGAGAGTACTAGGTGTACCTTTTGATACTGGTTTACTTGCAAAGAATTATAGGTATAATCCACCAGCTGAAGAATGCAAAGGTGATTATAAAATTATTGAAATTTATGAATTGAATATAGATGGAAATAATATAAGTGATAAATTAGTCGATACTACTAAAGAAAAAGGTTGTGCTGGCGTTGTATAATAAGTTGATTTAATCAACTTTTTTCTTTGTCTAGATGTCTATTTATGGTAATATATATTTGTAGAAAGAAGAGATATCATGGGATTATTCGATAAAATAAAAAGTCTTATTTCTCGTAAAAAAGAAGTAGTTGAAGAAGTAAAAGAAGAATTTGATGTTGATAACGTTGAAGAGATAGATGAGTCTGAAGTAATTGCTCCTGAAGAAGTAGACGATGAAGGTGTTGAAGATACTGAAGAGGAAATAGAAGACGAAGAAGAAGTAGAAGAAGAATCTGAAGAAGAATCTGAAGAAGAATCTGAAGAAGAATCTGAAGAGGAAGAAGTAGAAGACGAAGAAGAGTCTGAAGATGATGAAGAAGACGAAGAATGGGCTAAATTCATTCAAGAACATCAAGCTAAGAATAAAGTAGAAGAAGCTAAAGAAATAGAATTATATGATAAAGGATTAGAAAAAACTAGAAAAGAATTTGTTTCTAAGTTATCTACTTTAGGTATTAAATACACTAAGGTTTCTGAAGATTATTATGATGAATTAGAAGAATTACTTATTAATGCAGATGTTGGTGTTAATACAGTAATGGGCTTTATGGATCGTTTAAGAGATCGTGTAAGAAAAGAAAAGATTACGGATACAGAATATTTAAACGAAGTTATCGTTGATGAATTATTCATTATTTATGTTGAAGGTGAAAGTTTATCAGATAAGATTAATATCGCACCAGAAGGACCAACAGTTATTTTAATGGTTGGTGTTAATGGTGTTGGTAAAACAACAACTATTGCTAAGTTAGCACATAAGTATATTGATGAAGGCAAGAAAGTTATGATGATTGCTGGTGATACCTTTAGAGCAGGAGCTGTTGATCAATTAAAAGAATGGGCTGAAAGAACTGGAGCTACATTCTATGGTAAAGATAATACTGATCCAGCTGGAGTAATCTTTGATGGTTTAGTTAAAGCTAAAGAAGATAATGTCGATCTTGTTTTAATCGATACAGCTGGTAGATTACAAAATAAAGTTAATTTAATGAAAGAATTAGAGAAGATTAATAATGTTATTGGTAGACATATTCCAAATGCACCACATGAAACATTATTAGTAATTGATGCTACAACTGGTCAAAATGGTATTAGTCAAGCTAAGGCTTTTAAAGAGATTACAAATATTACAGGAATTGTATTAACTAAATTAGATGGTACTGCTAAAGGTGGTATAGTTTTAGCTATTAAAGATGAAGTTAATATTCCGGTTAAATTTGTTGGTTTAGGTGAAAAGATGACTGATCTTAAAACATTCGATATTGAAAATTATATTTATGGTTTATTTAAGGACATGATGTAGATGGAAGAATTTATTTATTATAATGATTTATTTGATATCTATGCAGATTTGCTAACTGATAATGAAAGAGAAAATTTTAGAGATTATTATCAAGAAGATTTATCTTTATCTGAAATTGCTGATGAAAAAAACGTTAGTAGAGCAGCTATTCAAAAGACTATTAAAAATGTAATTGATAAATTAAATAATTATGAAGCAAAATTACATATTTACGAAAAGAATAGTAAAGTAATTGAAGCATTAAATAGTGATGATATTGAAGAAATTAAGAAGAATATAAGGGAAATATTAGAGAGCTAATATTTCTTTTTATTTGACTATTGTGTATTTTTTACACTTTAAAAAATAATATAGATATGTTATGATTTATTTATAAGGTAGGTAGAAATTATGGCAGAGGGAAGAAAAGGAAAAATAATAGTTGTTGAAGGAACAGATTGTTCAGGAAAAGAAACGCAAACATCTTTATTAGTTCAAAGATTAACAAGGATGGGAAGAAAAATTGAAAGATTAAGTTTTCCAATGTATGATACACCAACAGGAAGAATTATTGGGGGACCGTATTTGGGAAAGAGTTATATAGGGGAAGGATATTTCCCTGAAGGAGCTGCTGATGTTAATCCTAAAGTTGCATCATTATATTTTGCAGCTGATCGTTGTTATAATAAACACATTATTGAAGGCTTAATAGAAGATGGTTATGATGTTGTATTAGATAGATATGTTGAGAGTAATATGGCTCATCAAGGCGGAAAGATATTTGATAAAGAAGAAAGATTAAAATTATATAAGAGTTTAGAGGATTTAGAATATGGATTCTTAGAATTACCTAGGCCCGATTTTACAATCTTCTTATATGTTCCTTATGATAAAGTAGCAGAGCTTAAAGGACGTAGAGCAGAAGCTCCTGATCAACATGAATCAAATCCATTACATATTAGAAATGCAGAACATGCGTATTTGGAACTTGCTGAATTACATAATTATCGAAAGATAGATTGTGTTGATAAAAAAGGTAAGCTTAGAGATATTGAAAATATTCAAGAAGAAATATTTGGCATAGTAGCAAATGAATTAGAATTAGACCAAAAACAGTTAGTAAAAGATAGATAATTCTATCTTTTTTTGTTATACTAGATTACAGGTGATGTGTATGTTCGAATACATGGGCGATAGATTATCAAAAGCTATAAAAAATATCAGAGGTATGGGAAGAATTACCGAAGATAATATTAGTGAAGCAATGAGAGAAATTAGAATGGCTTTACTAGAAGCTGACGTTAACTATCAAGTAGTAAAAGAATTTGTTAATAAAGTTAAAGAAAAAGCATTAGGTATGGAAGTTCAAAAATCTATTAAACCTGATGAATTATTTATAAAAATTGTTAAAGATGAATTAGTGGAATTACTAGGCGGAGAAGAAGCGCCATTAAATGTTGATGGTAAACCAGCTATTTTAATGCTAGTTGGTCTTCAAGGTAGTGGTAAAACAACTACAGCTGGTAAGTTAGCTAATTACTTAAGAAAAAAACATGCTAAGAAGCCATTATTGGTAGCTTGCGATATTTATAGACCTGCTGCTATAGAGCAGTTACAAACAATTGGTAAACAATTGAACATTCCTGTTTATACAGAGGGTAAAAAAGAAGTTAATACAATTGTTAAGAATGCTTTAGCTTATGCTAAAGAAAACGGCAATGATTATGTATTAATCGATACCGCTGGACGTTTACATATTGATGAAGCATTAATGGATGAACTAGAAGGTGTTGTTGAACTTTGTCATCCACAAGAAGTATTATTAGTAATTGATGCTATGATGGGTCAAGATGCTATTAATGTTATTACAGGGTTTAATGATAAGTTAAAACTTACTGGTTGTATTTTAACGAAGTTAGATGGTGATACTAAGGGTGGTGTTGCACTATCTGTTAGACATTTAACTAATGTACCAATTAAATTTGTCGGTGATTCTGAAAAGCTTGATGGTTTGAGTGCTTTCTATCCAGAAAGAATGGCTGAACGTATCTTAGATATGGGTGATGTTTTATCAATCGCAGAAAAGGTTGAAGGCGTTATCTCTGAAGAAGATGCTAAAGATCAAGCTAAGAAAATGATGAGTGGCAAGTATGATTTAGAAGATTTCTTAAAGAATCTTAAACAAATTAAAAAGTTAGGACCTCTAGAGAATATTTTAAAAATGTTACCACAAGCAAGACAAATGGGTTTAAATGATGTAAATATTGATCCTAAAGATATGGCCCACATTGAAGCTATTGTTTTATCAATGACACCATATGAAAGAAAACATCCTGAGTGTTTAAAAGCAACTCGTAAGCAAAGAATTGCTAAGGGATGTGGAAGAGATGTTGCTGAAATTAATCGACTATTAAAACAGTTTGAAGAAATGAAAAAAATGATGAAAATGATTAGTAGTGGCAACATGAAATTACCATTTTAGTAAAGGCAGTTAAATGACTGCTTTTTTTATTTCAAAAATGGATATAATATGATATACTTAATTAGTATAGAGTAGTGTAGATTGGTATCTATATTTCGAATAAAAAAGGGTGATTCGATGAAAAAGATTAAGCTTACTGATAAAGACTTTTCGAAAATGACTAAAGTTCCTAATGATACAATGAAGTATGTTGATAATCATAAAGGTTTTTATCTTTCTTATTCACTTAGAGTAATATTGTTATTTGCTAGTGTATTGGTACTCGGATATATTTCATATAGATGCTTTACTGATAGTTTTACTAAAGAAAGTAAGATAGAACTAAACTATACAGAAAAAGCTGCTATTGAATATAAAGTTCAAACTTTTAAGGAAAACCCTTTAGGAGTCAATAGTACTGATAATTATTTGTCTGAATTAGTAGATCAAATAAGTACTGATTTATTGTATAGCTATGAATTAGATAATGACGCTGATATCAAATATTCTTATTATGTTGAAGCTATAATGGAAATGAGAAATACAAATAATCAATCATTCCATAAAGATAATAATATTTTAGTTAGTAAAATTGATAAAGAAATAAATAATACTAATAAAGTACTTATTAGTCAAAATATCAATTTAGATTTTGATTATTATTATGAAAAAGCTAAAAGTATTGTTGATTTAGCTGGTGAATCTTTAGCAGATTTAACAGTTAAAATGTATGTAGATATAACGATTAAATATAATGGTTTTGATGAAGAAGTAACTAAGAATTCAGTTGTTGAAGTATTAATACCATTATTAAATCCACAAGTAAGTGTTAAATTAGTTGATGATTTAAATAATAAAGATTCATTTGTTAAAGTAGTAAAACCAGAATTAACTAATGAAGCTATGTTATATGCAGGAGTTTCTTTGTTAATTATTGACACAATATTCTTCTTGACTGCTTGTAGTTTCTTATTTAGAACAACACCGAAGAAGAGTAAATATTGCATCTTAAGAGATGGTTTATTACAAGAATATGATAGAATAATTGTTAATAGTCGTAAGTTACCAAAGATTCATGGACATAATATAATAGATTGTTATAGTTTCTCTGAATTAATGGATGCTCAAAGAATGTTAGAAAAACCAATTATCTATTTTGAAATAGTAAAAAATCAAAAATGTACATTCTATTTAATTGATGAAAAAGATGTTTATGAATATACATTAAAAGAATGTGATTTAGAATATTAAAAAAGGCTTAGGCCTTTTTTTATTGTATTTAATTTGACAAAATATGATATAATTTATATAGGTGATGGTATGAAAAATGGATATACTTTTAAAGAAATGCTAGTTGTAATAATTGTACTTGGAGTATTTACTTTAGGAATGCTATCATTTACTTCATATGCTTTTAAAGATAGATCTACTGATTATTATGAAGAGAAAGTTCATTTAATTGAAAAAAGAGCAGTTGAGTATGCCGCTACTTTGGAAGAATTAAAGACAGAAGGTAATATGGTAATTACTGTTAAGGATTTAGTAGATAATGGTTACTATGTAGCTGACGATAGTAATGGAAATGTTTCTGATCCGCGAAATAGTAAAGCTACTTTAAATGGTTTAAAGGTAAAGTTAACTTATTTGGAAAACGGAAGTATTATTGCAAAAGTAATAGAAGACAAGTAGTCTTCTTTTTTTTGTCAAAAGATGTCAAAAAAATGGCAAAACACTATATTAAAGTGTAAAAGTTGTGTATGATATTATTGTAAGGGTGTGATGAATGTGATATATCCTTCTATCGATAAACTTCTAAATGTTATCGATTCAAAGTACAAACTAGTTCATATAGCTGCAAGAAGAAGTAGACAAATGTTGGAAAACAAGCATTTTCAAATGAAACAAAGTGAATATGTAAATAAGAAGGAATTAGGAAGGGCTTTGGAAGAAGTGGAAAAAGGATTAATTACTATTAAGTAATTAATTTTTTTTTGCAAAAAAAAAGAGTTCCAACGGAACTTTATAAACATATTATTTATAATTAAGAATTTCTTTCTTCTTTTTTTAGTGTTCTTGCTTCTCTAGCAGATAGAACAACTTTTTCACCATCAATAGTTACTTTTTGGAAATTTGGTTTTTGAGCATGCTTAGTAGCGTTTAATGCATGACTTCTTCTATTTCCAGTTAAAGGTCTTTTAGTACTTACTTTCTTTGCCATAGTTACGCCTCCTTTAAATCACTTCGTTAATAACTTTAACATAATAAAGGGCAGAAGTCAACGTCTTATTTGTTTTAGGCGAATTAAATGCAAAAAAATGTACGCTTTTTAGTTTAATAGTATAAGTATTTTTGTTATAATATCTTATAGAAGGGTGGTAATGTTATGTTTATACCTTTAGGTGTTAAAACTGACTATTCCTTAATGGGTAGTTTAATTAAAATTGAAGACTTAATGAGTTATCTAAAAGACAATAATATTACTGCTTGTGGAATACTTGATGATAATTTATTTAGTAGTATGTGTTTCTATAATTCTTGTTTGAAAAATAACATTAAACCAATAATTGGTTTAGTTGTAAATATAGGTGATAACAAGATTTATTTGTATGCTAAGAATTATGATGGATATTTAAATTTATTAAAGATAAATACTAAGGTTCAATTAAAGGAATTATCATTTGTTGATTTAAAGGTTTATAAAGAAAATGTTATATGTGTAATGCCTTACAGTAGTAAGGATATTTATGATGAATTGAAAAAAAACTATAAGGAATTATATATAGGTTATGGTAATGATTTTGAAAAGAAGAATGCTTTAATAATTGATAAAAAAGTCTTGTATGTTAATGAAGTTAGAATGTTTGATTTCGATGATGTAAAATTTTTAGGTTTACTTCGTGAAATTGATACAGGGGAAGAAACCGATTTGGCTTTATATAGTGATGCTTATTTAAGTAAAGAAGTTAATGAAGAAGATGCTAAAATTACTGAGGAATTCAGTTCTTTAATTAATTTAGAAATCAAAAAAGATGGAAGATATATTCCACATTATGATCCTAAGATTGAAGATAGTTATAAGTATTTAGTTGCTTTATGTAAGAAGGGCTTAGAAAAGAGATTGGATAATAAAGTAACTGATGAATATTTAAATAGATTAAAAATGGAACTTTCAGTTATTAACAAAATGGGATTTGTTGATTATTTCTTAATTGTTTATGACTATGTTAAGTTTGCTAAAACACATAATATTTTAGTTGGTCCAGGAAGAGGATCAGCAGCAGGATCTTTAGTTAGTTATGTTTTAGGTATTACGAATATTGATCCAATTAAATATGATTTATTATTTGAAAGATTCTTGAATCCTGAGCGAATAACAATGCCAGATATAGATATTGATTTTGAATATACTAAAAGAGATCAAGTAATTGATTATGTTAAAGAAAGATATGGAAACACTAAGGTTGCTAATATTATTACTTTTGGTACTTTAGGAGCAAGAGCTGTTATTAGAGACGTTGGCAAATGTTTAAATATCGATAATGGTATTATTGATCATTTGAGTAATATGTTAGATTCGAGATTGGATTTAGAGGAAAACTTAAAAAACAAATATGTTTATGAGTATGTTAACAACAATAGTGAAATAAAAAAGTTATATGGAATAAGTAGGAGACTAGAGGGTTTAAAAAAATATATTGGAACACATGCTGCTGGTGTAGTTATTTCCTCAACAGGTTTAGATAATGTAATTCCAATATGTGTTAATGATAATATGTTACTTACTGGGGTAACTATGGAATATCTAGAAGAACTCGGATTATTAAAAATGGATTTCTTAGCTTTAAGGAATTTAACAATAATTCAAAATGTAATAGAGTTAATTGAAAAAGAAACAAAAGAAAAACTAGATTTAGCTAAAATTCCTTTAGATGATAAAGAAACAATGCAAGTATTCTTAGATGTTGATACAGAAGGAATATTCCAGTATGAATCATCAGGAATGAAGAATTTCTTAAGTAAGTTAAAACCAACTACTTTTAATGATTTAATTGCAGCAGTTGCTTTGTTTAGACCAGGGCCAATGCAAAATATTGATACATTCATTAAAAGAAAAGAAGGAAAAGAAAAGGTTGTTTATCCAGATGAGTCACTTTCTGATATTTTATCTAGTACTTATGGAATAATGATTTATCAAGAACAAATCATGCAAGTACTAGTTAAGATGGGTAATTATTCATTTGCTGAAGCAGATAACATTAGAAGAGCAATGAGTAAGAAAAAACATGATGTAATGGAAAGAGAAAGAGAAGTATTTATTAAACGTGCTTCTGATAATGGATATACAAAAGAAAAAGCTAATGAAGTATATGATTTAATTATTAAGTTTGCGGATTATGGATTTAATAAAGCACATTCGGTATCATATGCTTTAATTGGATATCAAATGGCTTATTTGAAAGCTAATTATCCTGTATATTTTATAGCTAATCTACTTAATATGAGTATTGGTAGTGATGTTAAAACAAAAGAGTATATAGATGAAGCTAAGAAAAAAGATATTAGAGTATTTAAACCTAATATAAATGTAAGTACTAATGAATATTTAATTAAAGGTAATGCATTATTATTACCATTAAGTACAATTCACAATGTTGGTGGAGCAGCAGTAGAAGACATAATAAAAGAACGAGAAAATGGTAAATTTAAGGACTTCTTTAATTTTGTTGCTCGTACTTATGGTAAGAGTGTTAATAAAAAAACATTGGAAGCATTAATTGATGCTGATACATTTAGAGATTTTGATATTAATCATCAAACATTATTTAAAACAATAGATAGTGCTTTGGATTATGCTAGTTTATGTAGTGATTTAGATGAGACCCTTGTTATGAAACCAAACTATGAAGTTTGTGAAGAATATGACGAAATAGAATTAATGAATAAAGAATTAGAGACTTTTGGTTACTATGTTACTAATCATCCTGCTAGTAAATATCAAGAAGGAATAATGAAGTTACAAGATATAACAAAGTTTTTTGACAAATATGTGACTTCAGTTGTTATAATAGATAACATTAGAAAGATTAAGACGAAGAAAGCTGAAGATATGGGATTCATTTTAGGTAGTGATGAAACCGGTACAGGAGACTTTATAATATTCCCAAAAGTTAATAGATATTTAATAGAATGTCATAAAGGAGATCTTGTAAGCATTAAGGGTCAGGTTACGAGAAGAAATGATAAATATCAAATCGTTGTTAGCGGAATAGAAAAATTATAGAAGGAGTGAAGTAGAATGCAGGAGAAATTAAAAAAGTTTTTTACATCAATTGATTTTGAAGATACAGATAATGATTTTACTGATGCAGAAATATCAAGAGTAGTTTTAAATAAGAAAAAAGAATCATTTGAAGTATTTATTGAAAATGATAAACCAATTAATCCTGTAGCTACTTTAAGACTTATTAAATGCGCTAAAAAGGGGATTAATGGTAAAAATAAATGTCATGTTAATTTTATTTATAATGATATGACTGATGAGGATATTCTAGATGCTTTTAAAGTATTATTAGGTGAATTAATTACTAAGAGACCATCATTAGTTTCATTAGAAAACAAAAATATTAGCATTGATGATGATTTTATTATTATTGAATTAGATAGTCGTAGTGAAGAGTACGACATGTTACAAAAAGAAATAAAGAGTTTAGTAGAAGGCTTAGTAGAACTAGGTTTCTATGAAATGGAAATAACAACTGCTATTAATGAGGAAAATGAAAAAAGAATTCAAGAAGAGATTAAAGCAGATTTAGAAAAAGAAATAATTATTGAAGAAACAGGGGCTAATTATGCTCAAGCAACTAAGGGCGGATGGACACCTAAGAAAAAGGTTAACTATTCAAGAGAAGGAATAGTTACTATTGAATCTATTAATCAAGAAGAAAATAATGTTCACTTAGAAGCTTATATATTTGGTTCAGAATTTAATCAATTAAAGACAAAAGATGGAAGAGATGTATTCTTAATTACTTTAAAGATTAGTGATAATACATCAAGTATTTTAGCCAAATCATTTGCTAAAGATGAAGAAGACTTTAAAGCTAAGAGTAAAGAATTAAAAGATGGTAAATGGTTTATCTTTAAAGGACAAGTTCGATATGATAACTTTGCTAATGATTTAGTTTTTAATTTTAGAAGTTATGATGAACTTGAGGAAGCCCCATCACAAAAGAGATTTGATACTGAAGAAAAGAAAAGAGTAGAATTGCATGCTCATACAATGATGTCACAAATGGATGGAGTTTGTGATGAAGTTGCTTTAGTTAAACAAGCTATGGAATGGGGACATGCTGGAATTGCAATAACTGATCATGATTGTGTTCAGTCTTTTCCACATGTTTTTTCTGAAGTAACTGATTATAATAAAGGATTAAAAAAAGCTGCTCAAGCTAAAATAGATGATTTAAAGAAATCATTAGAAGAAATTAAAGAAAGCGGTAACGAAGAAGGTATCGCGGAAATGGAAAAAATGATTGAAGCAGCAGAAGAAGAAAAGAAAAATTTGAAATTCTTTAAAGCTGGTTATGGTGCTGAAATTGAAATGTGTGAATCTTCTTTAAATGTTTGCTTTAATCCAACAAAAGATAAAATAGATGGAAATACATTTGTTGTATTCGATACAGAAACAACAGGTTTTAATGCAGGACTTGGCGATTCAATGATTGAAATTGGTGGAGTTAAAGTTCACAATGGTGAAGTTGTTGATCGTTTTGATGAATTAATAAATCCTGGTCATCATATTGATGAAGCTATAACAAGAGTTACAGATATTTCTGATGACGATGTTAAAGAGGCGGATAACGAAGAAAATGTTACTAAACGTTTTAAGGAGTGGATTGGTGATTTACCATTAGTTGCTCATAATGCACGTTTCGATAAAAGTATGCTTGATATGGCTTATTACAAGTATGGTTTAGGTGAACTAGAAAATCCAATTATTGATACTTTAATGTTATCAAGAGTTATAAATAGAGATTTAAAGAAACACAGTTTAAAGGCTTTAGGTAAATTCTATGGAATTGATACAGGTGAAGCAGATGATGAGGAAGAAGAAACTGTAGAAGAAGTTGCAACTGGAAATGTTTTAGATCCAGAAATTGGCGATGCTTTTAAAAGTATTAAGGTTGATGGTGAAGAAGCATTAAAAATAGAAAAACAAGAATACTATGATATTGATATTGCAACTGAAGAAAGAGTTAAAAAATATCGAAATATTTATCATTTAGAAACAATTCATAAAGCATCTAAAACAGAGGAAATTAAAATAGATATTAAAACTAATGAAGGAATTGAATTAATTGATTTTGAAAAGAAAGTAAAATTACATCCAGCTGAAAATGATATTGAAATTAAATTCAATGACGAATTCGGTGAAAAAGTTTTAACATTAGTTATTTATGTTGGTCAACACCATGGAGCTGATGTCGACTCTGAAAATACTGCTTATATTTTCAACAAGATGTTAACTCAAATAAACGGAGTAAAAAAACTAAGTGATTTAAATGATTTAAAATTATTAGAGGAAACTAGTTTCAGAAATAACCCAAAAATGTTAGAACATATTGGAGAATTAGTTAGTTATAAAAATTATGTTTATCTTCCAGAAGAAGATGAAGAAGTTGATGACAAATTTGGTTATCCATTTGAAAAATATGGAATTAAAGATTATCGTTGGAAATTTGAGTGGTGTTCTGAAGATAAGTTACAAATGTATGAAAATATTCCTAGTAAAACTTTTACAGAACATTTAGCAAATATTTATGATAATGGTAAACATGTAACATTTATTGCTAAGAATCATGAAGGTTTAAAAAACTTATTTAAAATAGTAAGTTATGCAAATACAAACTTTATTCAAAAGAATGCAAGAATACCAAGATATTTAATAGAAAAAAATCGTAAAGGATTGTTAGTTGGTAGTGCTTGTTTAAATGGCGAAATCTTCTATTTGGCTGAAACTGCTACAGAAGAAAAATTAATGGAAGCGATGAAGTTCTATGACTATATAGAAGTTCAACCACCAGAAAATTATAAACATTTATTACGTGGTCATGATATTAACAATATTGATGAATTATATAAGTGTATAGAAAAGATTATTAGATGTGCAAAGAAATTAGATAAACTAGTGGTAGCTACTGGGGATGTTCATAATATTACGAGAGAAGATCGTAAGTTTAGAGAAATAATTGTTAATCAAAATGTCCCTGGTAAAGGAAGACATCCGTTAGCTAGATACTTAAGTGGTTCTAGAAAAGCATGTAAGAATCTTGATAATATAGCAAGAGTAATAAATCTTTGTGAAGAGCAAGGAGTTAAAACGGATAATATATTAAAGAAGGTATTAAAATATATATATGTTTTAACAAAGATTAAAAGAATTCCAATTACAGCTTTAAATATTTCTTATATTTATGCAGTAAGTAAATTAGACCCAGATGAAGAAACGTTTAGAGGTAGAGATGGAGAAGCTGAGAAATTAAGAGTTATAAGTACTATCTTAAGAAAATTAACTGTAGCTAATATCGTTAAAGAAAAAGATGGAATATATGAATTAGTGGGAAATTACAATGATAGTGAAACTCCTGGTGAAGGACATATTCCAAATCAATTCTTTAGAACTACTAAAGAAATGAAAGAAGAATTTGAATTCTTAAATGATAAAGATTTAATCGAAGAAATTGTTGTTACTAATCCAAATAAGATTATTGATAGTATTGAAGAAATCGAAGTTGTAGATTATCCTGAGAAACCTTATTCACCGATAATTGAAAACTCACAAGAAACAACAATTAATATGGTCTTTGAAAAAGCTCATAGTATGTATGGCGATCCATTACCAAGAAATATAGAAGAGAGAATTGCTCAAGAATTCTATGGTGATAAAATATTAGACCTAGTAGAAGAAAAATATCGTTTAGATAATCCAAAATTAAGTGATGAAGAAGTTCATGAAAATTTACCAGCTTTCTTACATGAGATAATTGTAAGTGGATATGAAACAGTTGTTAATTTGATGGCTGATAAATTAAAAAGAGAATCAGAAACGGATTTAGATGATAAAAAAGTTCATGAAGATGCGAAAGCAGCTTTAGGTGGTATCATTGGTGGTGGATTTGACGTTATTTATTTGATTGCTCAAAGATTAGTTAAGCATTCAAATGATGATGGTTATTTAGTTGGATCCCGTGGTTCAGTTGGTTCATCATTTGTTGCATCAATGATGGGTATTACTGAATGTAATGGCTTACCAGCACACTATTATTGTCCTAAGTGTCACCATTCAGAATTTAATAATGAAAAAGGTGAACCATATTCAATTGAATATGCTTCAGGATTTGATTTACCAAATAAAGATTGTCCAGAATGTGGAACATTAATGATTCATGAAGGAAATGACATGCCATTTGCAACATTCTTAGGATTTAATGCTGATAAGGTTCCAGATATTGACCTTAACTTCTCGGGCGATAACCAAGCAAGTGCACATGAATATACAAAAGTATTATTTGGTACCGACAATGTATATCGTGCGGGAACTATAGGTACTGTTGCTGATAAAACAGCATTTGGTTATGTTCAAGGATTCTATGAAGAAAGATTATATGATCAATTAAAAATAGAAGCAGAAAGTTATGGTTTGGCTGTAACTGGTAAGGACGAATTAAAGAAAAAGGGTGTTATTAAATCATTCCAAAGAATACCAGAAGTAGAACGTATAGCAGTTGGTTGTACAGGTGTAAAAAGGACAACAGGACAACACCCTGGTGGTATTGTTGTAGTTCCAGGTTATAAAGATGTTTGGGATTTTACACCATTCCAATATCCAGCTGATGATCCAACTTCAGCATGGCGTACAACGCACTTTGATTACCATGCTATTGATGCCGATTTATTAAAACTAGATATACTAGGACACGATGATCCAACAGTACTTCGTATGTTACAAGATCTATCGGGTATGGATGTTACAAAGATTGATTTGGGAGATCCGGATACGATGAAGATATTTACGGGACCTGAGGTATTAGGTGTTGATAGATATAAACTTCGTGGTAGTGTTGATAAAGATGGACGTAAGTATTGTCCTACTGGAACTTTAGGTGTTCCAGAATTTGGTACTAACTTCTTGCTTGGAATGCTTGAAGAAACTAAACCAACAACATTCGCCGAATTAATTAAAATATCAGGTTTATCACATGGTACTGATGTTTGGTTAGGTAACGCTAGAGATTTATGTACGCCTAATAGCGAAGGTAAGATAGAAGTTCCGTTTAAAAATGTTATTGGTTGTCGTGACGATATCATGGTTAACTTAATTGCTTGGGGAATGAAACCAGCAAAAGCATTTAAGATAATGGAATTTGTTCGTAAAGGAAAAGCAAGTAAAGATCCAACAACTTGGGCAGAACATGCACAAACAATGAGAGAAGCAGGTATCCCAGAATGGTATATTGAATCTTGTCGTAAGATTAAATACATGTTCCCGAAAGCCCATGCTACAGCATATGTTACTTCAGCGTTTAGAATTGCGTGGTTTAAAGTTCATCATCCAATTTGGTATTACTGTGCTTATCTATCTATTCGTCGTGATCAATTTGACATTGAATCAATGATTAAAGGCGCTGATGCTATAAGAGCTAAGATAGATGAGATAGACGAAAAAGGAAATGCAGCATCTAATAAAGAAGTAGATACGCGCGAAACATTGTGTATTTGCTTGGAAATGTGTGAAAGAGGATTCTATTTTAAGAATATCGATGTAGAGAAGAGTGATGGCAAGAAATTTGTTATTACTGATGATGAAAAAGGTTTAATAATTCCATTTAGAGCATTAGATGGTTTGGGTGATAATGTTGCTGATGCAATTGTCAAAGCCCGTAAAGATGGACCATTTATTTCACAAGAAGATTTAAGCACGCGAGGCAAGGTAAATACTAGCGCGATGGAAAAATTAAAAGCTTTAGGTTGTTTAGATAATATGTCTGAAAGTAATCAATTAAGTTTATTCTAATTGATTACTTTTTTTCGTTTGTTTATAATTATAGTAGGTGATTGTATGAAAAATAAAAAGGGAATATTATTTATTATTATTGTATTAATTTTAGCTTTAGGATTATGGACAGGGGCGTTCTTTTTAAATAAAAGTTATACTAGGGTAGAGAATACTTCAAAAGATAACGTTGAAAAGGAAAAAGAAGAAACACCACCAGAAAAAAAAGGAAATGGCAAACCACTTCTTTATAAAGTAACGAAAAAAAATAGCGAAAATGTGATGTATTTATTTGGTAGTATTCATGTTGCTGATGAAAGGGCTTATCCAATGCCTGATGCTGTTATGAAAGCATATAATAGTAGTGATGCATTGATAGTTGAATTTGATTTGGTTGCATATAGTAAAGATTTAAAAAAGCAAATGACTGATATGCAATTAATGGTTTGTGATCCAGGTAAAACATTAAAAGATTATTTAACACCAGAGGTATATGAAAAAACAATTAAATATATGAAAGATAATAAGATATATTATTCAGCTTATGAGTCTTATAAACCTGCAATGATATATTCATTAGTATCAAATGTTTCAGTTGATAAAAGTGGTTTAGATTCTAACAAAGGAATCGATATGTATTTTCTAAGACAAGCACATAACGATAAAAAAGAAATAATAGAACTAGAAACTTCAACATCGCAGACAGAAACATTATTGAGCTTCTCTGATGATTTTTATAATTATTTGTTAGATAGTATTATTAGTAATGAAGAACAAGAAATTGAAGGAGTTAAAAAATTATATGAATCTTGGTTAACTGGTGATGTTGATGCTATTCTTGAAGAAGAGGAAAGTGAAGATGATGATCTTCCAGAAGGCTTAGAAGATGACTTTGAGCAATATAACGAAGCAATGATGGGTGTTAGAAATAAAGAGATGATTAATAAAACTAAGCAAAACTTTGATGCTGGTAAGAATATTTTCTTGGTAGTAGGAGCAGCGCATATTATTGGTGATGAAGGAATTGCTAAAGTTTTAGAAACGGATGGATATACAGTAGAAAAGGTTGATTATTAATCAACCTTTTTTAATGCAAAAAAAATAAGGATTAAATCCTTATTTTGCTTTTTCGATACTATCAAATGCATAGCCTTCACTAGTTTTTACTAATTTCATAGTATATTTTTTGAAGCTATCATCTTTTTGATCTATGAAGTCTGTACCAGTTGTTTCACCAACACGACTGCTATCAGATAAATCTCTTTCGCTATAGTATACATAATTATCTTCTTGTTTACTAACATAAGCAACTATTAATGTAACATAGATGTCGTCACCTTTCTTAGTAGTATCTAACACTTTAGTTTTAACACTTAATGCATCATCAACTACGTTAGCTGCCATTGAGTTAGGTACCATAACATAAACATCGATATCTTCCTCATAGTAGAAATCATATGCATATCCTAACTCGCCTTGAACTGTCTTGTCTTCTAAATCTTTGTTAAATAAAATTTTAACTGCATCTCTAATACCTTTAGCATTATATTCTGTATGAGATGATCCTTCATAATTTTCTTTAACTAGTGCAGCTGCAGCAGGGTCAACACCGATATCAAGATCATTATCTTGAGCATATTTAATAGCTGCATTAATTATAGCACCTGGCACTAAATCATCATATGTAAGTTTATCTTTTTCAAACAAATAATCTAAGCCATTATAATCTGTAACATAACCTTCAGTTAGAGAAGAATAATATTCAGTATAAAGTTTATCAACTTGTTCTTGAACTTCTTTACTTGGTTTAGCTCCCTTTCCAATTAATTTACCTATTCCTAATATAGCTAGGATAAGTAGTGCGATAATAAGAATAAAAACTAGTAATTTTTTAATGTCTAAATCCTTCATTTTGTTTACCTCTTTCCTATTATAAATAATAGCATATAATCAAAAAATAATCTATAAAATTTAAATCATTTTTTAAAAATGTGATATATTATTTTTGGTGAACAAGATGAAAAAACCAGTAATAGGAATAGTAGGAACAAGTAATTATCTTTTAACGGATGATAGTTTCAAGGATCATTATCGTTTTGGAAATAATTATATAAAAAAGATTTTAGAAAATGGAGCAATACCTTATCTGATTCCGATTTGTGATGATAAAATTATAGAAGAAGTTTTAGGTAATGTTGATGGTATTATATTCCCTGGTGGAGATAGAGTTACTAATTATAGTTTAGATATTATGGATTATTGCTATAAAAATAAAATTCCTGTTCTTGGTATTTGTTTAGGAATGCAAACTATGGCTATGTACTCTGTTAATATGGAAAATAAAAAGAATATAATTAAAAAGGTTGATGGACATTGGCCATTCAATATTACAAGAGAGAATAGCTTAGATGTAACCCACAAAGACATTGTAGAAGAAGAAAGTAAATTATTTGAAATATTAAAGACTAAAGAAATAATGGTTAATAGTCTTCATAATAACGCAATTAGTGAAGTTGGTAGTAAGTTTAAAGTTAGTATTAAATCTTTGGATGGAGAGATAGAAGGAATTGAATATGTTGATGATGATCGCTTTATGATTGGAGTTCAATTTCATCCAGAAATACTACCTCAATTTAATAATATTTTTGCTTATTTTATTGAAGAATGCAAAAAGAGAAAATAAATTCTCTTTTTTTGTGGAAAATGAGCGAAAAATGAAGATAAATTTGGTATAATAATTGATAGGTGATATTCATGAAAAAAGTAATCTTAGTAGACGGTAATAATTTGATGTTTAGAAGTTATTATGCAACTGCTTATACCGGAAATGTAATGAAGAACAGTAAAGGTTTTCCTACTAATGCATTATATGGCTTTGTAGGGATGATGAATAAGATTATTCATGAAGAAAAGCCAGAATATGTTATGGTTGCTTTTGATATCGGTAAGAATTTTAGAAAGCAAAAGTATGAAACATATAAAGATGGTAGACAAGCTACTCCAGACGAATTAAAAATGCAAATGCCTATAGCTAGAGATATCTTAGAAGCGATGGGAATTAAATATTTTGAAATGGAGCCATACGAAGCAGATGATATCATTGGAACGTTTGCTAAGTATTGTGAAGAAAATCCAGAATATGATGGAACAATTATTAGTTCAGATAAAGATTTATTGCAATTAATATGTCCAGAAGTAGATGTTAAATTATTAAAGCAAAAAGATTATATTAGATATAATGAAAAAACATTTAAAGAAGATTGGGGATTTGAACCGATTCATATAATTGATTATAAAGCTTTAGCTGGTGATCCATCAGATAATATACCTGGAGTTAAAGGTATTGGTGATAAAACTGCTATTAACCTATTAAAAGAATATACGGATATTGAAGATATTTATGCGCATATAGATGATATTAAAGGTAAAGTAAAAGATAAATTAATCGAAGATAAGGAAAATGCTTTTATTAGTAAAGAAATAGCTACTATTTATAAAGATGTTCCATTGAATGTTAATTTAGATGATGTTAAATATGATGGACCAGATCTAATTGAATTAAATAGAATATATGAAGAATTAGAATTTTATTCATTTATAAAGAAGAATGTTGAATCATCAACACCAGCAGAAAATGATACTAAATTTAAAAATGTTAGTAGTGTAGATGATTTAAAAGATTTGGGAAATGATGTTGCTATATATGTTGAATGTGATTTAGAAAACTATCATGATGGTAATATCGTTGGAATGGGTATTTGTGATAGTAAGAATAATTACTTTGTAGCAAATACTATTATTGAAGATGTTATTGAACATTTAAATACAAAGAATATTTATACTTTTGATCAAAAGAAGAATATTGTTCTTCTAAAAAAAGAAGGTTTAGAATTAAATAGTGATTATGATGCAATGATAGCAGCATATTTACTTAATATTAATACTAAAGATGATATTGCTTATTTAATGAATAATAATGGTTGTGAAATAAAATTCTATTCACAAAGTTTAAAAGATGGCTTTGATAAAAAAGATATTGTCTTAAAAGCTAGATTTATTTATGACACACATGATGATTATGTTGATAGATTAAATAAAGAAGGAATGTTAGATTTATTTAAGGAAATCGAAATGCCTTTGGTAGAAGTTCTAGCTAGTATGGAAGCTGCTGGAATTAAATGTGATGCTTCAATTCTAAAAGATATGGAAGTTGAAATGGATTCTCGTTTAAAGGAAATAGAACAAGGCATCTATTCATTAGCTGGAGAAGAATTTAATATAAGTAGCCCTAAACAATTGGGGGTTATCTTGTTTGAAAAACTAGGATTACCAGGTGCTAAAAAAACTAAGACTGGATATAAAACAGATGTAAGTGTTCTAAATAAACTAGAAGATAAACATCCTATTATTAAAATGATTTTAGAATATAGAGGATTAAGTAAGATTAAGAGTACATATCTTGAAGGGTTATCTTCATTTATTAAAGAAGATGGTAAGATTCACACTATTTATAAACAAAACTTAACTAGAACAGGAAGATTATCTAGTGTGGAACCTAATTTACAAAATATACCTGCTAGAGATGAAGAAGGTCGTAAGATTAGAAAAGCTTTCTTACCAGAATATGATGAATTCTTAAGTGCAGATTATTCACAAATGGAATTAAGAGTCTTAGCTCATATAAGTGGTTCTAAAGAATTACAAGAAGCATTTAAAAGAGATGAAGATATTCATACTAGAGTGGCAGCTGATATTTATGGAATCCCAATGGAAGAAGTTAGTAAACAACAAAGAAAAACAGCAAAAGCAGTTATTTTTGGGACTGTTTATGGAATAAGTGGTTTTGGTTTAGGAGAAAACTTGGAAATAAGCCCTAAGGAAGCAAAAGAGTTTATTGATAAGTATTATGAATTATATCCAGGAGTTAAAAACTATATGGATAATATTGTTCAAGATGCTTATAAGAATGGATTTGTTAAAACAATGTTTAATCGTAAGAGAGTAATTGAAGAGTTACAAAATAAAAACTTTATGATTAGACAATCAGGAGAAAGAATTGCTCTTAATACTCCAATTCAAGGAACTAGTGCTGATATTATGAAATTAGCAATGGTTAAGATATATCGAGAGATGAAAGAAAAGAACTTGAAATCAAAAATGTTGTTACAAGTTCATGATGAATTAATCTTTGATGTTAAAGATGAAGAAAAAGAAATATTAGAAGAAATAGTAAAACGCAATATGGAGACATGTGTTAAACTAGATGTACCATTTAAAGTTTCAAGTGACTATGGAACTGATTGGTATGAAACTAAATAGGAGGATATTATGAAAGAAGTTAAAACGTTTTTAATAGTTGATTTTGTTATCTTATTATTAAAGGTATTAAGTGGTTTATTATTTAATTCATATACTATTTTAGTTAGTAGTATTTATGATTTAATAATGATAATTGGAATACTATTAATAAGAAAGAAATTAGATGAAAAGAAAAAATCTAGGGGAGTTTATACATCTTTGATTGGAGCTTTGGGAATATTTATTGATTTAATCATTTTATTCTTTGCTTTTACAACGGAAATTAATAGAACTTCATTATGGATTTTAATTCCTTTATTTATCTGTTTAATGGCTAGATATATTGTTAGTTGTTTTTATACAAATGCTAGTTATCAAAGAAAAAGAGGATTATTATCTTTTGGAACAATAGGTAGTAGTTTTGATTTTGCTAACTATATTGTTATTTTAGTAGCAATGGTTCTAATGAAGGTTAGCAAATGGGTTGCTATTTTAAGATTTGCTGATCGTATTGGTGCTGTTGTTATTAGTTTATTTGTTATTTATAAAGCTTATGAATTAATAAGACATAGTTTTGCTTATTTAAAAGAAATGAATATTCAAGTTTCTGAGAAGTTTATAAACGAAATAAGAAGTCGTCGTGAGATTAAATCATTAGAAGAATTAGAATTAACTAGTTATGGCGGATACATAAATTGTAAGTGTTATATTCAAGTAAATGAAGGAATTAGTATGGTTGATCTTAATTCGTTTGTTATTACATTACAAGATTATTTAATTAAGATTGCTGATCTAGTTAAAATATATTTGGTTGATAAAGATTCAAATAGACCAAGAAGAGCCAAAGTAAGGAGTATGAAGCAAGATGCCAGAGATAGCCGAGGTGGAAACGGTAAGAAGGGTTCTAAAGGAAAGAATCATAAACAAAAGAATAAAAGGCGTTAATATTCTATATGATCGAATTATAGAATCAGATTTAGAGGCATTTAAAAAAGAAATTGTTAGTTTAAAGTTTAAAGATATTCTTAGAAGAGGCAAATGGTTAATATTTGATTTGGGAGAATATTATTTATGTAGTCATCTAAGAATGGAAGGTAAGTATTTTGTTAAAAAACATAATGAACCAATTGAGAAACATGAACATGTAATCTTTGAATTAGATGATGGAAATGATCTTCGTTATGCTGATGTTCGTAAATTCGGAAGAATGGATTTGGTAAAAAAAGAATTATTAGATACCGTTGAAGGAGTTAATAAACAAGGTTTAGAACCTGTTGATAACGAACTGGTTAAAGAAAAGTTAACCAAAGAGTATTTATATGAAAAAGTTCATAATAAAAAACTTCCTTTAAAAGAGTTATTATTAGATCAAACTATAATATCTGGATTAGGAAATATTTATGCAGATGAAGTTGCTTTTGTATCTAAACTTAATCCTTTAAAAGAAGGAGATAAATTATCTTTAAAAGATTGCCAAAATATTATTGATGCAAGCAAGAAAATAATTACTAAAGCAATATTAGAAGGGGGAACAACAATTAGAAGTTATACTTCCTCTTTAGGGGTTACTGGTAATTATCAAAACTACTTGCTAGTTCATAAAAGAGAAGGAGAAGAATGTAAGGAATGTGGTACCCCTATTAAGAAAATAAGGGTAGGAGGCCGTAGTACTTACTATTGTCCTAAATGTCAAAAATAAAACTTATTATTTTAATAAGTTTTATTATTTTTTAATAGATAATTTTTGAAAAATATAGTATGATTATATCGTAGGTGAGTGGCATGAAAAAATACTTATTATTAATGCTTTCTTTTTTATTTAGTGTAAGTGTAGTTAACGCAAAAACTACTGATTTATACGAAATGATGAAAGAAAATGCTAAACCAGATAATGAAGCAAGTGAGTTCGTTAGCTCTAATGAAGGAATCGATTTTAATTTGCAATCTGGAGAGACTAATGGTAGAGGAATCTACACACTTAGTTCTACTTTAGATGATGAATATCCTATATATTATTATAGAGGTAGTGTTAATAATAATGTCACTTATAAAGGTTTTTGTTGGCAGATAATAAGAACAACAGAGACTGGTGGTATTAAGTTATTATATCTTGGGAAATTAAAAGCTGATGGCTCTTGTCCTACTGGTGGTGAAGATGTTTGGGTAGGTCAATCTAAGTTTGGTGATACTACTGATTCTTATAATGCTGGTTATATGTATAGCTTGCCTTCAGAGTCAGAAGCAAATCTTCATGATTCACCTTTAAAAATTGTTACTGATACCTGGTTTGAAGAAAACATGCTTGATTACTTAGATGATATTGAAGATACAGTGTATTGTAATGATAGAAGTAGAGTACAAGGAGAAACTGATTTTTATTCTTCAAATAATAGATTGAATCCAGCAAATGGTAATAAAGTTTCACCATCTTTAGAATGTAGTTTAGAAAATGATCGTTTTACGGTTAGTTCAGAAATAGGTAATGGAAAATTAAAATATCCAGTAGGAAATATTACAGCTGATGAAGTTGCTTTAGCTGGAGCAGTTTATGAAGTACAAAATTCTGATTCTTATATTTTTGTTAATAAGTTTTGGTCAATGACACCACATTCTGCAACAAAAGCTTTATATCCTAATTCTTTAGGAGCTTTAAATAGAAATAACTTTAATTATTCAACAGGAGTAAGACCAGTTATTTCTTTAAAGGCAGCATACTTTAATAGTGGAGATGGTAGTTTAACAACTCCATATACAATTACAGAAAGAACTTATGATATTGTAACAAATCCAAATGTTCTTGCAGCTTTATCTACAGATTTAAAAGAAGCTAAAGTTGGAGATACAGTAACTATAAGCATAAAGAATATAAGTAAAGGTTATGTTCTTGGTGAAGTTGTTATATCTGATACAGACGGAAATAAATTAGATATAGAATTAAAAGATTTAGAAAATGGTAATTTTGAATTTGTAATGCCAGAAAGTGATTTATATATTGATGTAATACTAACATCTGTTAATCCACGTACTGCTGATAATGCTTATATTATAGTAATAATTCTAGTAGCTTCAGCAATATTTTCTGGAGTATTATATACTTTAAGAAAAGGAATTAATAAATTTGAATAAGAAAGAATAAAAATTCTTTCTTTTTTTGTTATAATTGTATTAGGAGATGATAAAGATGCCATTTATACAAACAAGAACTAATCTAAGTGTTAGTCCTGAACAAAAAGAGAATATTAAAAAGAGATTAGGGGAAGCAGCAGCTGTTATTGGTAAAAGTGAAAGTTGGTTAATGACAGAAATCGTTCAAAACTGTGATATGTATTTTAGAGGAGATAATAAAGAACCTATGGCTTTTGTTGATGTTAAGTTATATGGAAGTAGTGATAACTATAACGAAATGACAAAGGTTATTACAGATATTACTAATAGTGAATTGGGAATTAATCCAGATCATGTTTATGTAAGCTATGAAGAGATATCTAACTGGGGATGGAATGGAAATAATTTCTAAAAAATAAGGGAAAATTTGACTTCTTATTAACAATGTGTTAAAATCATAATTGTTGAAAGGGAGTAGTCCTTAAATGTATTAATACGTCTCTTGTGTTAAACACCGTATTAATAAGATTAAAAATCTGGACAAGACTTTTAATATAAAGGTCTTGTCTTTTTATATACTTTTAATTTTTCAAGGCCTTTATCAAAAAATCTAATGGAAGGGTGATTTTATGGAAAAATTAAAAGTATTTTTAGGAGGAACATGTGGTGAATCAACATGGAGAAGTGAGTTAATCCCACTTTTAAGTGAAGATATTGAATTCTTTAATCCACAATTACCTCCAGGAGCTTGGAATCCAGAGGCACAAAAAGTAGAGGATTATCATAGAGAAACAGATGATATTTGTTTATATGTATTTACTCCAGAAGGTGAAGGTTTTTATGGCTTCGTAGAAGTTACTGACGATAGTAATAAAAGACCTGCCAAAACTATAATGTGTCTTCTTCTTGAAGCTAATGGAAAGAAATTTGAAGGCCATCTTAAAAAGTGTGCTGAAAAAACTTCAAAATTAGTTTTAAGTAATCAAGTTCCTGTATTTACTGACATAGTTGCATTAGCAGCGTATCTTAATAGATTAGCTCTTGAAAAGAAAAATGCTGCAGCCAATCAAAAACTTGTTAAGTAAATAAAAAAGTGATCCGAAAGGATCATTTTTTTTGGATTGGAATATTTTTATAATCAAAATCTTTTAAAGATTTTTTAGAAGCTAATTCATAAAGATAGACAGCTTTTAATTCATATTGATATATTAAAGAATCATGATTAATTGTCGTTGGAATAGTTAAGTCCTTACGAATATTTTTTAAATATTCTTGGCCTCGACGATTAAAGCCAAGAATTTTAAGGTAATCTAAATTACAATTTTGGTTATCTTTTTTGGTTAAACCAATCATAATATGTAATAACATACGATTTATTTTATTATAGGTATAACGCTTAGTTTTGATGTTAGCGATTAATTCTTCGATGTTTTTAGAATCATTAATAACATTTTGAATACGATATTCGATTCCTTCGTCAACATCTAAATAATTTGATAAATCTTGATCAGTTAAGATTTTAAATTTTAAATAATTGAAAAGATTATTATTTGTTATATTGTTGATTTCAGGAATTACTTCTTCTGGCATATATTTTCGTAGTTCTTCTTGTTTTTTTATTTTTTCTCTAATATTAGAAGCACTTATTATTTTATCAGTAGAGTTAACGTCGTGATAATCACTAGTTCTTTTAATTGTTTCAGCGATGATATCAGAATTTAATTGACGTATTGCTTTAATATAAGAGATTCCTAATAAATCATTTGGCTCTGTAATGTCTTCTTCAATATTTAAGGCTTTTTTCATAGCAGTAGGATAGTTGAAACCTAAATCTAAGTATTCTTTTACTTTATTATCATAATCAGGATCTAATAATTGAATATCAACAATTTTGTTTAATAAATCAATGTTATTGGATTCAGAACCAAAGATAATATGATCAACTTTTAGTTCATTTAAGATTTTAACACTATTATAAGCAAAAATATCTCCAGATTGAGTACCATAAACAAAAGGTAATTCAACTACAAGATCGATATCATTTTCTAGTGCTATTCTAGTTTTAGCTTCTTTAGTTAAAACACTTATTTCACCACGTTGCATAAAGTAACCATTTAAAACACAAATGATTAGTGAGTCAGGATAAATCTTCTTAATCATTTCCAAATGATATTTATGGCCATTGTGGAATGGATTGTATTCAGCAACGACTCCAATTATATTCATTTTAATCGCCTTCTTCTACTATATTTTTATTTTATTATAATGAGTTGTATTATTCAAGAAAAGTTGTTATAATTAGTTCGCTAGAGGGTGATTAGATGTTTGTCGATTTAGCTAAAGTAGATGAAAAGGGTATAGTAATTGACGATGTTGTTTCCTTTGGTGAAGAATATATCAAAAAAACACCTATTCAAAAACTTGATAATGTTAAAGTAACAGGAAGAGTTTATTACAGTGTTACGAATGAAGTTGTAATGGATGTGAAAGTAGAAGGTGTGATGGTTCTTTTAGATTCAATGGATTTAGAACCAATTGATTATCCATTAAATATTGAAATAAATGAAGTGTTGAGCGAAGATGATGATGAAAAAGACCAAAAAGAGTTAAAAACACTTGATATTATGGATATTTTGTGGCAAAATATTGTACTAGAGGTCCCAATTAGTGTTCGTAAAGACCCTGATAAAAAGTATCATCTTGAAGGTGATGGTTGGGAACTAGTAGATGATGAAAGTAAAAAAGTAGATCCAAGATTAGCTCCTTTGTTAGAGCTGCTTGAAAAAGAAGGGAAGGAGTGATATCATGGCAGTTCCTTTTAGAAGAACAAGTAAAACTAAGAAAAGAATGCGTCGTACTCACTTAAAGAAAGAAGTTGGAACTTTAACTAAATGTCCTAAATGTGGGGCTACAATCCAACCTCATAGAGCATGTACAAAATGTGGTTACTACAAAGGTAAAGAAGTAATCGCTATGCAAGAAGACGCTGCTGAATAATAGTTTTATAACTACATTTGGTAGTTTTTTTTTGCTGTAAACTAACGGCGATTATTATTTATTTAAGGTGTTATTTGCGATAAAATTAAGGTAGATGGTAGTGATATTATGAAAAAGAGATTATTAATATTAATTCTATTACCTATAATTTTAACAGGATGTAAGATAAGTCATTCGGAAAAGAAAATAATTGAACATGAATATTACTGTGAAGAAGGTCAAACAATGGTTAGTGACCATTGTGAGGGATTAGTATCTGTTGATCCTGTATCAATTACTTGTGATCCCGATTTTCCTTTTAATGAAACAAGTAGGAAATGTGAAAGAGTTTTAACAATTCCGGTACCTAAAGATTATTATTGTGATCCAGGGTTTGAACTTCGAAATGGTAAATGTATAAATGATGAAACAGGAGAAGTAAGGTATCGTAATGCTCGACCTGAGTGCCGTGGTGGAGTACCTAACGGAATTGATAAATGTGATTTGATTGATCAAAGAGAAGCAGTATTCGTTTGTGAAGAAGGATATACACCTAATCAATTAAAAGTAAAATGCGAAAAAATTGGAATATCTGAAATACAAGAGAGGATTATTGAACGATAATCCCTTTTTGCCGTCTTAGTTAAGTGGCATAACAGGACCATGGTAAGGTTCAGTTACAAGTTCGATTCTTGTAGACGGCACCATTTAGTTAATTACATTGTGAAAGATATATATAGAAGGAAGGATTTAAATGAAAAGAATAGTATTATTTATAATTTGTATAATTTTTTTCCCTGTTGCAGTAAATGCAAAACCTACTAGTTTTTATGATGATTTAAAGCAAAATGCTTTAGATAGTAATCAATTAGAGAGTATTGGTGATAATATCTATATATTTAAAGGGGGAACTTCCAATAATCTTGCTAATTTTGTAACCTTTAATAATGAACTATGGAGAATAATGGGAATTTATAATGGGCAATTAAAAATAATACATGCTTATTCTATTGGAAGGCATGAATATGATTACACAACGAGAACTATTAAATATCCAGATAGTGATTTGAAAGTATATTTAAATGGGTCTTATTTAAATTCTATTAATCCTGTTAGCAAGGCTATGATTGATGAAAATGGAACTTGGTATGTTGGCGTAACAAAACCGGAACATAATGCTTCTACATCATATAATGCTGCTAAACAAATAACTTGGACTGGTGCAGTAGGAATAATGGCAACTTTTGAATTTATGTATGCATCCAATGGTAGTGGTTGCTATAGCGTTGGTGGAGGTAGTTATGCTTCTTCATGTGGTGGAGCTGCTTATGACTGGCTTAAACCAGAAAGTCATGATGCTTGGACTTTATCGCCATATTATTATGATGCTGCTCAAACACGTGGAGTACCATTAAATATTTCACCTAGTGGTTATGTAAGTGCGAGTAGTAGTGAAGCAGCAAGTTTATGGATATATCCATCTGTTTATTTAAAAGATAATACTAAGATAGTTGGTGGAACAGGAACTAGAAGTGATCCATATGTATTAGAAACATATAATCCTTATACTATTACAATTCCAGATAGTGAAGAAAACGGTAGTGTTGAAGTGAATGTTGATGATTTAACAGAAGTAGAATATGATACAGAAGTTAAATTTAAAATAACGCCTAAAAAGGGATATAAGGTTAGTGGTGTTGTTATAACTGATAATAATGGTGAGGAAGTTGATTTCGAACCAATCGAAAATGAAAATGAATATATTTTTACGATGCCAAAATCTAATGTTACAATTACACCTTCTTATGAAGTGGTAAAAAGAGCTATTATAATAGAACAAAACGAGAATACAGAAGACATTAATGCTGGGGACTGTGATGTGCTAGGAGTAGTATATGGAACAAATGTAATACTTAAAGTTGTTCCTAAAGAAGATTATGAGGTTGAAAGATTAGATATTACTGACGAAGAAAAAAATGAAATAGAATATACTAAAACCGAAAATGAAAATGAATATGAATTTACAATGCCAGATACAGATGTCTATGTTAAGGCGGTTACTAAGAAAATAGAATCAGCACCGGCGGAGAATCCTAATACAAGCGACAAAATGATATTATTCTTAATAGTAATGATTGGTTGTTTAGCTAGTGGCGCATATTTTTGGTATAAGAAAAAAGTATTAACAGCTAAATAGATAGCGTAGATAATGAAAAAACTAATGAAAATTAGTTTTTTTTGTTTGTCTTTTATGGTATGATATAAATAATAAGGGCGTGGTTAGATGAAATGTCTAGAATGTGGAAAAGAAATCGAAGAAGGCCTAGAAAAATGTCCTCATTGTGGAAAAATGATTGAGGAAGACATTGATTTAGACTTACCAGCTTTAAAAAATGAAGTAGAAGAAAAAGAAGAGAATCCCGATTTAGAAAAAACGAGAAATCTTTTTGGTGTTGTAAAAGAAGTACAACCGGAAGAAGAGGAAGAACGTCCTGAAGAAAAAATAGATGTAGAAGATTTACCACATATTAAAGAGGAAGAACCAGAAAAAGAGATAGAGGAAAAAGAAGAAACTCCGGTAGAAGAAATACCAGAAGAAACTTCTAAAGAGGAACAAACGACAGAACAAATATTAAGCACAAAAGAAAGTGTTAGAAATAGAAAACAAGTATTATTAGTAATGAGTATTTGTTTCTGTATTGTTGTTTTAGGTATGATGATTTCTTTATATTTTATTAGAGAGAAAGATCCTAATAGTAATGGTTCATATATTGTTAGTATGGAAGATGCTCTAAATGAGTATTTTGATACCAATAATATAGATAATGTTGTATTTGTCCTTGAAGATGTTAAAAAGGATGATACTAAAATTAAAGATATTCAACGTATAACCCGTATTACTTGTGATAGTTGGATGGTTAGATTAGTTAATCAGGATGTTGAAAACTTAAAGGAATATGAAGATTTAACCGATAAATATCGTGGAGTAATTAATGGTTTACATGATGATGCGGTTGTTAAAAATGATGAAGGAATAGTAAAAGCTTTAAGTGATTCCGATTATGAAGATTTAATTAAACAAGTTAATAATATATATAGTGATGGCTCAGGATTCTTTGATGCTTTAGCAATGTATAATGTTAAAGATTATAACAAAGCTTATTACATGTTTAGTAAAATTAATCAAGAAAACGCTTATTATGACCGTGCTATAGAATACTTAGATAAGATTGTTGATAATGTATTAGTTATTTTAAAAACTGATATAAAGAAGATTGAAATAGGTATCGATAGTTTATCTAATGAAGAAAAATTAAAGAAGTATATTCAAATAGAAGAAATAATTGTAGCTTATAAAAATACTTATACAACTTTAGAATTAGATAAGAATGATAAGTATACAGCTATTTTGAACGAATATCACGATAAAGTTGGCAAGGTAGGAAACGATAAAGGTGTTTTAGCTAACAGCGGATTATAAGACTTATGAAAATAAGTCTTTTTTTATGCAATTAGTCAGTATTTATTGTATACTTAATATAGGTGATTCAAGATGAAGTTTGAAGAATTAACAGAAAAAGAATTTAGTTCATTTGCGAGTAAACATGAATATGGAAGTTTTCATCAAAATGTTGCTTGGGGAGAATTAAAAAGTGGAACTGGTTGGGTTACATATTTAGTGGGTGTTAAAGAAAAAGGTAAGGTTGTTGCTGCGTCTTTAGTACTTAGTAAATCAACACCAATAAAGAAAAATATGTTCTATGCTCCACGTGGTTTTTTAATAGATTATAGTGATAAAAAATTACTAAACTTTTTCTTAGAAGAGCTTAAGAAGTTTGCTAAAAGTAAGAATGCTATATTTATTAAATTTGATCCTTATGTTGAATATCAAGAAAGAGATATAAATGGAGATGTTGTTGAAGGTGGATTCAATAACAAGTTTGTTGTTGATAATCTTATTGAAGCTGGTTGTAAGCATCATGGCTTTACAACAATGATGGAAGATATGCAACCCAGATGGATATTTACTTTAAATACTAAAGATAAAACAGAAGAAGACATTATGGAACATATGGATCCAAAGACAAGACAAATACTTCGTAAGAATGAAAGAATGGGTGTTACTGTTCGAGAACTAGATAGTGATGAGTTGTCTATTTTCCATTCTGTAATGGAAGATACTTCTTCAAGAAGAGAATTTGCTAATCGCCCGATGTCTTATTATCAAAAGATGTATGAAGCTTTTAAAAAACGTGATGAAGTTATGGTCTTAGCTGCTGAATTTAATCACGACAATTATATTAATGAATTAAAGAATGATTTAGTTAAAGAAAAGAAATATATTTCCGAATTAAAAGAAAATTCTAAAGAAAATACTAATCAAGAAAAACTAGCTAAAAAGATTAAAGTATGTGAAGAAAATGTAGCTCGTTTTGAAAAGAATATTAAAGAAATGGAAGAGAGTAAAAAAGCAAATGGTAATTTGGTAACGCTTGGAAGTATTCTATTTATGAAAACTAATGATGAAATATTATCTTTAGTAGGTGGATCATACGAAAAGTACATGAAATTCCAATCTGCTTATACAACACATTATGCGGGAGTAAAATATGCTATAGAACATAATGCTAGAAGATATAATTTCTATGGAATTACAGGAAACTTTAATGAAAAAGAAAATCCATTTTATGGTTTATATTCATTTAAACGAGACTTTGGTGGTCAAGTAGTAGAGTTGGTTGGTGAGTTTGATTTAATCATCAGCCCATTCTGGTTTAAAGTTTATAATATTGCCTTTAAGTTGTATCATAAACTAAAAAGAAATTAGAGGTGTTAACCAATAAAGGTTGACATCTTTTTTTATCCGTGTTATATTACAAGTGAATTTTAGAGGGAGAGGAGTGAGAAAATGAGCAATAAAATTCAAAAATACAATAAACAAATTATAGGAGAAATGAATAGATTTATTAAGGCATTTTCTCACGAATTATAGATTCCTGAGAATACTTGTTTTTAATAAATAACTATTCAAAAATAGTTATTTTTATATGGAGGAAAAAATGAAAGGTTTAGGAAATTTTAAAATATTGTTTCGATATTTTAAAAAGAATAAACTTGAATTATTTCTTTATCTTATCTTAACTATCTTAAAACATTTTGAACCATTAGCTAATGCATTTATTTGGGCTAGAGCATTCCAAGCAATAGCTGATGGGGATAAAGAGGCATTTATTAAATACCTAATCTTATGGAGTAGTGTTATTATTCTAGCTTGGGTATTTATCCAATTGCCAACAGATTTAATTTATAACAAATTAGAAAAGAAATTTATGGAAAATGTCAACAAAGATTTATATGTTAAAGTTTCTGATATGCCTTCTATTGCTTTTGAGGAAATAGGGGTTGGAGAATTTATAAATCGTATGTATACAGATCCTGATCGAATACTTGAATTACTTAATAAATTAATCAAACTATCATGTCGTTTAATTATTGCGATAATAATAGTGGGAATATCTTTTACAGTTTCTATATACGTTGGTTTAGAATTGTTATTATTAGTTATAGTAATGTTTATTTTATCTAATGTGTACTATCCTAAATTGAAACATATTCAAGAAGAAATTAAAAAGGAAGCGGATAATTATATTAAGGTTGCTACACAAAATATTACTGGTATTAGAGAAATTAAAGCTCTAGGGATAAAAGGTAATATAAATAGAAGAGTATATGTTAATATTGATAGTTTATTTGGAAAACAAAGAAAAATAGGAGTTAATGAAAGTATTTATTATGCTTTAAATAACTTGTGCTATTTTATAATCCAATTTGCTATACTTCTTACTTTAGGGATTCAAGTATTTAATGGTAGTATTTTACTAGCATCATTTGTTTTGATTGAAAAATATATCTGGCGAATAGATGATGTCGTTGAATCTTTATCTGAATTTGGTATTTGTTATAACAAAGTTGTTGTTTCATTAAAAAGAATAGATGAGATATTAAATAATAAATTATATAATGATGAAAAATTCGGAAAGGTAGAAATAAAGGATAAGAAGATTAGAATTGAATTCAAGGATGTTGAATTTAAATATCGAAAAGAAGAAGAATTAATCTTAAAAGGGTTATCTATGAAATTAGAACCTAATAAGAAGATTGCTGTTGTTGGACGTTCTGGTCAAGGTAAGAGTACTTTGTTTAATTTATTGCTACGATACTTTGATAGTACGAGAGGTAAAATACTTATTAATGGTAAAGACATTAAAAAATTAAGTGAAAATAGTTTAAGAGATAATATCTCTGTTATTAGACAAACGCCTTATTTATTTAATGCATCTATATTTGATAATTTTAAAGTAGTTAAAGAAGACATTACTTTAGATGAAGTACGAGAAGTATGTAAGAAAGCTTATATTGATGATTATATTATGTCATTACCTAATAAGTATGAAACTTTAATAGGTGAAGGTGGAGTTAATTTATCTGGTGGCCAAAAACAACGTATTGCAATAGCAAGAACATTACTAAAGAATACTAAGGTGATTTTATTTGATGAAGCTACATCAGCTTTAGATAATGAATCACAAGAGTATATTAAGAAGACTATTGATGACTTAGTTAAAACGCATACTATTATAATAGTTGCTCACAGACTCTCTACTATTATGGATGCGGATCAAATATATGTTATAGATGAAGGAAAAGTAAGTGCTAAAGGTACGCACGATGAGCTGATGAAATCATCTCCAATGTATAAAAAGTTATATAGTCCAGAAGTATTAGATTTCTAATACTTCTTTTATTATGGAGTATTGCGAAAAGATAAAGAATAACTTATAATAAAATTTAATCTTAGGAGGGGCTTTGATGAAAAGTAGAGAAGACTATATTGATGAAATGATAATGCTTGGATATAGCGATGCGGAAATATTAAAAAGATTATCTGAACCAGAATTTTACATACAAATGTGTAGGGATAATTTATTTGAAAATAAGGAACAAAAAAAGGAGAAAACGCAAGAAAAAAAGAGACGTTTTCGCTTTGGGAAAAAATTTTTAGCTGCAATTGTTGCGGCATCATTAATAGGTGGCGGAATAGGAGGATTTCATTTGCATAGAAAAAATGAAATAGCTAAAGTAAAAAATTACTTAGAAGATTTTTTAACAGAAGATCATTATGTTGATATAAGTAAAATAGGTACTGATTATAGTATTAGTACTATTGATGGACAATACTTATATGAAGCATTAAAAGATAGTGATATCAATTATGTTAGAGTAGCTGGGGATTATATTACTAATAATGGTTATGAAGGACCTTTTAAACAAATGACAGCTATGAATAAAGATGTCTTATTAGGATATGATGATTTTGGGGAACCCGTTTATGAAGGTTATGATCCAATTAAAAGAATTGTTGATGGTAAATTAATATATGAAGTACCAGATGGGTATACTTTAGAGGAAGTAAGTATTACACCTGAAGCTGTTAGTTCAGAAAGCATTGTAAATAGTGCTGTAGTAGTTAGAAAAAATAATTATGAGGAATCATATAGTCTTTCTTTAGAGAAGAAGAAATAATGTGTTAAAATATAATGGTAAGGTGATTTTATGGAAGTACAACTTGGAGAATATACATTACCATTAGAAATTATTCGAAAGAAAAATAAAAATGTTTACTTTCGTATAAAAGAAGATGGTGTTTTATATGTTACTTGTAATCGATTTGTAAGAGAAAATGATATCTTAAAAATGATTAAAGATAATGAAGCTTCTTTTATAAGAATGTATAAAAAAATGGCTGTTAAAAAAAAGAATAGCGAAGTTTTTACATATCTAGGAAAACCTTACACAATTATTAATAATGATAATGTTACAAATGTAATTGTTAGTGATAGTGTTATTTATACTAAAGATCAAAAAATGTTTGATAAATGGTATAAGAATGAATGTAAAAGAGTTTTTAGTGAAAGAATAGTTGAATTAATTGAGAAGTTTAGAAATATTCCACCATTTAGCTTAAGAATTAGAAAAATGACTAGTAGATGGGGAGTAAATAATGTAACTAAAAAGATTATTACATTAAATAGTGAATTATTGAAAAAAGATGTTAGTTTAATTGATTATGTTATTGTTCATGAAATGTGTCATTTCTATGAAGGTAACCATAGTGATAAGTTCTGGTATCAAGTTGGTTTAAGATATCCGGATTATAAAATAGCAAGAAAAAGATTGAGGGTTGAATAAAATGGAAGTAGTTAGTTCATTACAAAATGAAAAGATTAAAAATCTAAGTAAATTATTGCAAAAAAAATATCGTGATGAAGAAAACAAATTTTTAGTTGAAGGAGATCATTTAGTTGAAGAAGCTAAAAAATCTGGCTTACTATTAGAAGTTGTTAAATGTGAAGATGTTTTAGGAGACTTTGATGTTCCTACAACGATAGTTACTTATGATGTAATAAAAAAATTATCTAATACAATGAATCCTCAAAGAATAATTGGTGTTGTTAGAAAACAAGCAGAAAAAGATTTAGGAGATCGAATATTAATTTTAGATGATATTCAAGATCCAGGTAATCTTGGAACAATTATTAGAAGTAGTTTAGCATTTAATATTGATAGTATTGTTTTATCTAACAATAGTGTAGATGTTTATAACGATAAAGTTATTAGAAGTAGTGAAGGAATGTTTTTTCATATCAATATAGTTAGAAAAGATATTAAAAGTATTATTAATGAATTACATAGTAAGGATTATAAAATATATGGTACTAAAGTTGATGGTGGTACATTAGTTGATAAGATTGTCTTAGCAAAACAATTTGCTTTAGTAATGGGTAATGAAGGAAATGGCGTTAAAGAAGAAATATTAAATCTATGTGATGAGTATGTTTATATTGATATGAATAGTAAAGTAGAAAGTTTGAATGTCGGAGTAGCAACTAGTATTATTCTTTATGAATTTAATAAAAGAGGTTAAAGATGGAATACGTTTATATAGGTAAAATAGTTAATACTCATGGTATTAAAGGAGAACTTAGATTATTAAGTGATTTTGATAAAAAAGATTTAGTATTCAAAAAAGGATTTACTATCTATATTGGTGGAAGTCATGTTAAAGAAGTAATAAATAGTTATCGTAGACATAAATGTTTTGAAATGATTACTTTAGAAGGATATGACAACATCAATCAAGTTTTATTATTTAAAGGTTTAGATGTTTATGTTAATCGTGATGATTTAAATCTAAATAATAATGATTATTTATTAGCAGATTTAGTAGGATTAGAGATAGAAGAAGCTGGGGAAAAAGTTGGTAAAGTAGTAGAAATTGTGTATAATGGAAGTAGTACTTTACTAGTAGTTGAAGGTGCTAAGAAATTCTATATTCCTAACAATTCAGAATTTGTAAAAAATGTTGATTTAAATAAAGGAATTATTGAATGTGAGAATACTAAGGGATTGATGTTATGAAAATAGATATTGTTTCAATTTTTCCAGAAATGTTTGAAGGAGCATTTACTGAATCAATTTTAAAAAGAGCGCAAGAAGCTGGTAAAGTAGAAATTAATTTAGTTAATTTCAGAGATTTTACTGAAGATCCTCACTTAAAGGTTGATGATACACCTTATGGTGGAGGGGCAGGAATGGTGTTAACACCACAACCAATCTTCGATTGTGTTGAAAGTTTAAAAACCGAAAAATCGAAAGTAATATTATTAACTCCTGATGGGCTTCAATATAAGCAAAAAATAGCATATGATTTATCTAAAGAAGAACATTTAATACTTATTTGTGGACATTATGAAGGTTTTGACGAAAGAATTAGAACTTTAGCAGATATGGAAATAAGTATTGGTGATTATGTTTTGACTGGTGGTGAAATACCAGCAATGGTTTTAGTAGATTCAATTGTTAGATTGATACCTGGAGTTATAAATGAAGGAAGTCATATTGAGGATTCCTTTAATGAAAATAATTTATTAGATTATCCAACATATACAAAACCAAGAGTATTTAGAGGAATGGAAGTTCCAGAAATATTACTCTCTGGTGATCATGCTAAAATAGATGCATGGCGCAAAGAACAAAGTATAAAGAAAACAGAGGAACGTAGACCAGATTTATTAAAGTAAAGAAGGTGAGTAAGATGGCAGGCTACTTGATAAATAAAAAACATTGTGATGATAGTGTTATTGAAATCAAAGATCTAGATGGCTATACTTTTAGACCTAAAGTTAGTAAAAAAGATTATATCAAGGTTAGTGAAGTGACGATTGTTGATAAGCAAATGATAGATAAAATCTTATCAACAAAGTTTGATAAGTCTTTTAAAAAAGTAGTTAATATGGCATCTTACGTAATAAACGATGATGATGCCGATGATGATGCGGTAAGAATGGTCTTAGATGAAGTTGAATTAGTAAGACAAATCTTACTAAGTAGATATCAAAGATTCATTAATCATGAAAAAGAACAATTATTCTTAAAGAAATTAAGATTAATTGAGAATGAACTTCGTATGAAACAAGTTCAAATAAAACAAAGAGCTTTATATCTAGAGCAATTAGCTTATGAAGAAATGTCTAGAGGTAGAGGTAGATAAACATTTACACTGTAAATGTTTTTTTTATTTGGTTTTTGGAAGGATGTGCTACAATTAAATTAGGTGATAGTATGAAAAAAATTATTTATTTATTGATACTTTTATTTATTTTTACATTTAGCGTAAGTGCTAAGGAAATATCTCCTAGCAAGGTGGCTGGTGTTATTAATAATGGTGATGTTACAAGTGCTTTTATTAAAAAACATAAGAATTGTGAAATTAGCATTAATGCATCTGGAAGTACAAATATTAGTGTCAAATATGATGTTAGTTGTAAAACCAAAGAAGATGACGAAGAAGTAACAAAAAATTATAATGGTGTATTTGAATTAGTATATGATAGTGCTAATAATAGATTAGAAACTGAAGTTAAAGTATTAAAAAAGGAAATTGGTAATGATCCATATTTAATTCATGTAATGAAATTAGTTCCTTATTGGGATGCTGAAGCTTCTGAGAAATATTCTCAAATTAAAAAGAAATTTGGTAAAAAGAATGTCTTAGAAGAAATGGAAAGAATCTTCGATAGATGTTACTTAGGGGAAATGGGTGTTTGCTATATGGAAACACCAAGTTATGGCGATATGATTTATTCAGCGAAGATTGTTTTAGATGATACAGCTGCTGATTACGCTTTAAAGGTTTTAAAAGAAGACTCTGAAGCTAAAGATAATAGGGAATTGAATAAAAAACTTATAATTGCTGCTGTTGGTTTATTAGCATTGATTGTTATTTTCAAATCATTAACACCAGGAAAAGAAAAATATTAGAAAAAGAGACATATTTCTTGCAAATATGTCTTTTATTTGCTATAATCTTAAGTGCTTCGAGGAAGAAAATCCGCTGAATAGGACTTTTTATGATTTTCTGGTAAGTAAATATAGTATTAGAAAGGAATGAATATTGATGGCAAATTTAGTTGATCAAATCAATGAGAAGCATGTAAGAAAAGATATTCCTGATTTCCGTGTTGGAGATACTGTAAGAGTAGACGTATGGGTAAAAGAAGGTAAGAAAGAACGTATCCAAGCATTCGAAGGACTTGTAGTTGCTAAGAATGGTGGAAGTGTTTCTGAAACTTTCTCAGTACGTAAGAAATCTTATGGTATTGGTGTAACAAGAGTATTCCCAGTTAACTCACCAGCAATTGATAAAATTGTTGTAGTTAAGAAGGGTGTAGTAAGAAGAGCTAAGTTAAACTTCTTAAAGGGAATGAGAAAAGAATACAAAGTAAAAGAAAGAAATTAATTCTTTCTTTTTTTGTTACTTAATATCACGAACATATTCATAATTGATATGTTCTTTTTTTAGTTTTTCTTCAAATTCATTAAGTTTGGTATTGTTTGGAACTGTAATCTTGATGTTGTATTTTCTTGTTTTAATTGTATCTTGATAATTCTTTGATAAGTAATAAACATTTCTAATATTTAAAATACTTTCTTTATAGTTACATTTTAAAATGAAATTGTTTTGGATATCATCATAACCGTTACAGAAATTTATAATTTGATTTTCGTTGAATTCTGGGAAAGATTTATCATAACGAATCTCTATTATTTCGGTGATGGTATTTATATAATTATCAGTTGAAGTAAGATAGTAATCATATTTACTATTATCAACAATAATTTTATCGAATTCAGGTATTTTATAGATTGATAATTCATTTAAGTCTTTTTTTAATTTTAAGTATTTATCTTGAGAGTAATTGATAACTTTGTAGGAATCACTGGCTTCTGGTATTACATCTGATAGTTTTTTATAAATGTAGTAGACGATAAATACTGAAGCAATGATTGTAATTAAAATAACTATTTCGATTATAATGTTTTTTTTCTTTTTCATATTATCAATCCTTATATATTAAATTATAGCATATTTGGGGTTTTATATGGTAAAATAATAATGGTGAACAATATGAAAGATAAAGTTTTAAAAGTAATAAAAGAATTGATTCCTTATGTAATTATTTTAGTTGTAGTTATATTAATTAGAACTTATTTAGTTACACCGGTTATTGTTAGTGGAGAAAGTATGGTTCCAACATTAGATGGTGGGGAATTAATGATTCTAAATAAAAGAGCTAAAATAGATCGTTTTGATATAGTTGTTGTGAAGTTAAATAACAATGGTAAAAAAGAAGAAATAATCAAAAGAGTAATTGCCTTACCTGGTGAAACAATATCTTGTGAAAAGGGTGTTGTTTATGTTAATGATAAAAAACAAGAAGAATCTTATAGTAAAGGAATAACAGAAGATTTTGATAAGGTTGAATTAGGTGATGATGAATATTTTGTAATGGGAGACAACAGACAAAACAGTGCTGATAGTCGTTTGTTTGGTCCTTTTAAATCTAATGAAGTTCAAGGACAAACTAGATTGGTTATCTTCCCATTTAATAAAATAGGAAAGGTTAAGTAAAATGGAGTATGAAGTAAGATTTTATTTTTCACCTTCTGGAGTAAAAGAAGTAATTGAAAAACTAGATAGTTTGGATTTAACTAAAGGTCTTCGTACTTATGAAAAGACTAGCCAATATAATCATTGCGATTCTAGATTTGATTTCTATAGTTTAGATATAGATGGTAGATTTAGAATTCGAGTTTCTAAAAATGATGAAAGTAATAAATGTATGATTAGTTGGAAAAGAAGATTAAAAGATACTACTTCAGAAGATGTTAATAAAGAAGAAGAAAAAGAAGTTCGAATTAATTATGAAGATTATGATAATCTGGTATTTTTATTAGATAATGTGTTACATATGGAATTAGTTGAATCTTATGAAAGATATCGTACTAATTATAGTAATGATGAAGTAGAAATATCCATTGATGAATATCCGTTTGGAGTAGCAATAGAAATTGAAAATAAAGGGTCTAACGACCCAGTATCAACAGTTAAGAAATATGTTGAATTAATAGGATTAGATCTAAAAGATTCTTATCGTTTATCTTGGGATGATAAATATAGTGAGTTATGTAAAGAACAAGGAATTGAAGAATATAAAGAGGTGTCTTTTGGCAAAGTAATGCCAGAGATAAAGTAGGTGATATTATGTATAAAGTTTTAAGCAACAAAAAAATAAGTCCAAATTCCTATGAAATGATTGTAGAAGCACCATTAGTTGTAAAGAAGGCGATGCCTGGTCAATTTTGTATTGTAATGGCTAAGGAAGATAGTGAAAGAATTCCTTTAACTATTTATGATTATGATAAAGAAAAGGGATTAGTTTATTTAATCTATCAAGTAATTGGAGCTTCAACTGAAGAACTTTCATATGTTAAAAATGAAGTATTTAGTGTTGTAGGTCCACTAGGAAATGCTAATGAAATATGTGCACATCCAGAAGAATATAAAGGTAAGAAAATTGTTTATGTAGCTGGTGGCGTTGGTATAGCACCTGTATATCCACAAGTTAAATATTTGAAACAATTAGGTTTTGAAGTTGATATTATATATGGATCTAGAAGTGCTGATTTACTACTCATTAGAGATAAAGTAGAAAAAGAAGTAAGAAAGATTAGATACGCTACTGATGATGGCTCTTTTGGAATTAAAGGGTTTGTTACAAATATTTTAGAAGAACATATTGATGAATATGATATGTGTGTAGCTATTGGTCCAGTAATTATGATGAAGAATATTGTTGAATTAACGAAGAAACATAATTTACCAACAATAGTTAGTATGAATCCGTTGATGGTTGATGGTAGCGGTATGTGTGGAGCATGTCGATGTGAGGTGGATGGTAAACCTAAGTTTGCATGTATTCATGGACCAGAATTTGATGGTTTTAAAGTTGATTTTGATTTAGCTATGAAAAGAATGAATACTTATAAAGAAGAAGAAAAAGTTAAATGGGATCAAATGAAAAAAGAACTTGAGGAGGTAAAATAATGGACGGAATGAATAAAGTGCATGGAAGTGTACAAGCTCCTCAAGAGAGAGTTAAAAATTTTAAAGAAGTAGAATTAGGATATACAAAGGAACAAGCTTTAGAAGAAGCTAGTAGATGTCTACATTGTCCAAAACCACGTTGTATGGAAGGATGTCCTGTAAATATTGCTATTCCTGATTTTATAGCATGTATTAAAGAAGGAAATATAGAAGAAGCTTATAAAATTATTAGTAAATCTTCATCACTTCCTGCTGTATGTGGAAGAGTTTGTCCACAAGAAAAACAATGTGAAAGCATGTGTGTTAGGGGAGTGAAGGGAGATGCCATTTCTATTGGCTCTTTAGAAAGATATGTTGCTGATGAAGCAATTAAGAATAATTTCAAAGCAGCTGTAATTGAAAAGAAAAACGGTAAAAAAGTAGCAATAGTTGGTGCTGGTCCATCAGGACTTACTTGTGCTGGAGATTTAGCTAAAGCTGGTTATGATGTAACTATATATGAAGTTTTACATAAAGCTGGTGGAGTATTAACTTATGGTATTCCAGAGTTTAGATTACCTAAATCTATTGTGGAAAAAGAAGTAGATAGTTTGAAAAAACTAGGTGTTAATATTTTATGTGATGTTCCAATCGGTAATGCTATTACAATCGAAGAATTACAAAAGGAATATGATGCAGTATTCTTAGGAACTGGTGCTGGTTTACCTAAGTTTATGGGTATACCAGGAGAAGATGCTAACCAAGTGTTTAGTGCTAATGAAATATTAACTAGAATTAATTTAATGAAAGCTTATGATGAAAAATCTAAGACACCAATTAAAAAAGCAAAGAAAGCTTATATAATTGGTGGTGGAAATGTTGCAATGGATGCTGTTCGTTCTTTAAAACGTCTAGGTATCGATGCTCATTTGATGTATAGAAGAAGTATGGAAGAACTTCCTGCGCGTAAGTTGGAAGTAGAACATGCTAAAGAAGAAGGCATTGTCTTTGATCTATTACAAAATCCTGTACGTGTTGTTACAGATGAGAATAATAATGTGACAGGAATTGAAGTAATAAATATGGTGTTAGGTGAACCTGATGAAAGTGGTAGAAGAAGTGTTACTGAAGAAGCTGGATCAGAACATATTGTAGAATGTGACATGGTAGTAATGGCTTTAGGAACTGGACCTAATCATGAAGCATTAAAGCATAGTGACATAGAGTTATCAGATAAAGGGTTGATTGTTGTTGAAGGAACAAAAACATCTTTATCTAACGTCTATGCAGGTGGAGATGCTGTTACAGGGGCAGCAACAGTAATCTTAGCGATGGAAGCAGGAAAACAAGCTGCTAAAGAAATTATGGAGGGCTTAAGTTGATGAAAAAGTATCTTAAATATATATTTGGAGGAATTATTGCAATAATTGTCATTGGTGGAATGATTGCTTTCCAGATTAAATTAAACAAATTTAGTGAAGATGATTTGAGTATTTATTATTTTAATGCTGGAAAAGCTGATGCTTGCATAATAAAAATCAAAGATAAATATATGATGATAGATACTGGAGAAGAAAAATTATTTCCGACAATTCAACAATATTTTGAAACTCATAATATTAAAGAATTAGATTATTTAATTATTACTCATTTTGATAAAGATCATGTTGGTAGTGCTGCTAAGATAATAGAGAATTATTCAGTTAAAGAAATCTTACAGAGTAGTTTTAAGAAAGAAAATGATGAATATAATAATTATATAAATGCTATTGAATCTTTGGGATTGCAACCGAAAACTATTTATGATGATTATGAGTTCAAATTAGGAGAATTAAATGTTACTGTTAATGGTACAAAAACATTATTTGAAAATAATGAAAGTAATAATTCTTCTTTAATAACAATGGTTAATTATCGTAATATGGATTTCTTGTTTATGGGTGATGCTCAAAACGCAAGAATTAAAGAATTTTTAGAGTATAATACAAAGACTTATGATTTTATTAAAATGCCTTATCATGGTAATAATATGAAAAGAGTGGATAATTTATTAGAAGAGGTTAAACCTAAGTATGCTGTTATTACTTCATCTAAGAAAGAAAAAGAAGATGAAGAGACAGTTAATATGTTGAAAAATCTTAGTATTAAGTATTATTTAACAAGAGAAGGCAATGTTTTAATTAAATCTAATGGAAATAAAATAATAGTAGAGCAGGAGGGCTAAAATGAAAAAGATTATATTGTATATTTTAATAGCAACTTTCTGTATTAGTGCTATCTTGGGTATTAGTATTATTGTTCTTGATTTATGGAACGATTTAACAGAGAAAGTTTTATTAACAACTATTACTATTTTTGGCTTTAGTATTCCGACTTTATGTTGTTCTAGTTTATATGAAAAGAAAACTCATAATACTTTTGCTTTAATAGGAATTGTTGTTTGTCTATTAAGTGGTTTATATGTTGTAAGTATTGTTTGGGAGATATTTGTTAATGTTGATGAAGTGTTTAGACTATTTCTTTCGGGTATTACTTTGTCAGCATCTTTTGCTCATTTAAGTTTGATGTTATTAATTAATAATAAAGATGAAGCAGTTATAGGTTCAAGGAATGCTACAATAGTTGTATCAGTTATAATGGATGTTATGATTTTATTTGCTGTATGGATTGAAGAAAACTTCTTCACATGGCAATTGTATGCAATTGTTGCAATTCTAATTGCTCTAGGTACTATTGTTACACCAATTCTAAATAAGGTTAGAGTTGATGAAGAAAAAAAGGAAAATCTAGAAAAGACAATGGTAGAAGAACAAGGAGAAAAAGTTAAGAATAAAATAGCTGAAATTGAAACTTTAAGCAAAATGGTTAAAAAAGGTTATATTCTTGAAGAAGAATTTAATAAGATAAGTGAAAGAATAATAAAGAAGAACTCTTAGAGTTCTTTTTTTATGGTACAATTATGTTTAGTGGAGGACTTATGAAAAGAAATAAAACAAGAAGTATTAAAGTTGGCAATATTACAATTGGAGGACAAAACAAAGTTGTTATTCAATCAATGTGTAATACAAAAACAACAAATATAGAAGAAACTGTTAAACAAATACTAGCTTTAGAAAAAGCTGGTTGTGAAATAATTAGAGTTGCATGTCCAACTATTGAAGATGCCAAAGCTATTAAAGAGATTAAAAAACAGATTCATATACCAATTGTTGCTGATATTCATTTTGATTATAAAATAGCTTTAGAAGCAATTAAGAGTGGAGTAGATAAGATAAGAATCAATCCTGGTAATATTGGCTCTGAAGATAAGGTAAAACAAGTTGTGGAAGCGTGTAAGGAAAAACATATTCCAATTAGAATAGGTGTTAATAGTGGATCTATTGAAAAAGAACTGCTTGAAAAGTATGGACATCCAACGGCTGAAGCAATGATAGAGAGTGCTAAAAGACATGTTGATATTTTGGAAAAATTAAATTTTCATGATATTTGTATTTCTTTAAAAGCATCTGATTTGGATTTGTGTATTAAAACATATGAATTAGCTAGTAAAACATTTCCTTATCCATTACATATTGGAATTACGGAAGCAGGAACTGCTTTCAGTGGTACCATTAAATCTTCAATTGGCTTAGGAGTTCTTCTAAGGAAAGGTATAGGAGATACGATAAGGGTATCGCTTGCTGATGATCCAGTAGAAGAGATTAAAGTAGCTAAAGAAATATTGAAAGATTGTAATTTATTGAAACTTCCTAAATTAGTAGCATGTCCTACTTGTGGAAGAACGCAAATAGATTTAATTCCATTAGTTAAAGAAGTAGAAGAATATTTACAAACAGTTAATAAAGATATAACAGTAGCTGTTATGGGATGTGCAGTTAATGGACCAGGTGAAGCTAGAGAAGCTGATATTGGTATAGCTGGAGGCATTAAAGAAGGCTTATTGTTTAAAAAAGGTGAAATCATAAAAAAAATACCTCAAGGAGATATTGTTAAAGTACTAAAAGAGGAGATTGAAAAAATATGAGAATTATTGAATATGAAGATAAATATTTAGAAGATGTTAGAGACTTACTAGTTGAGTTAGAGGAATATATTTTAACTATTGATGAAGATGAATTGGATCAATTACATCCTGATTATAGAGAAAAGATGGCTTTGCTTGATTTAGAAGAAGTTAAAAATTATGAAGGCAAGTGTTATCTAGCAGTAGAAGATGATAAAGCCATTGGTTTAATAATGGGAACTATTCCGCCATATGATGAAAATGATTATTTAGATTATAAATGTCCTCGTAGAGGAGAAATAACAGAATTAATTGTTACACAAAAAATTAGAAGTAATGGCGTAGGTAAAGCGTTAATGGAAAAGATGGAAGCATATTTTAAAGAAATGAATTGTGAATGGGTTCATGTTGATGTTTTTGCTTATAATAAGAATGCGATAGATTTTTATAGTAGAAGAGGTTATCATCCGAGAATGTATAACGATGTTAAAAGACTAAAATAAAAAATGAGATTTGTTTCTCATTTTTTTATTTCTTGATAAGTTGTATTAGTAGTCTTACTAATAACTGTTAATTTAGTAGGAACTTTTTCAAGTTCTACTTTTGCTATTGGATAAGTAAATGCTTGAGTGACAGTGTCTCCTCGTCCTGGAGTTATTTCTTCAATAGTAATTGTCACACTATCACCATTGACCTTTATGTTGTTTACTTTGATAGCATAACCACCAGTGTTTCTTTCGCCCATAGCAATTGTTAGGATTGTTTTTCCGTTTTCATTATTGATAATATAACCTTTAGTTTTATAGTTACTATCATTTGAAGAACCGATTATTCTGTAACCAGCTGGTTCTTTAGGTTCTTCTTCAGTAGGTGTATTTTTTATTTCTTGATAATTAATTGTTCCTTCAGCATTAACAATTGTAATTTTGTTAGGCATTCTATTAAATGATATTTGAGCAAATGGAGTTGTGAATGCTTGGGTAGTCATTGAATTAGGAGCAGGTGTTGTTTCTTTAACGATAACTGTTACTTCACCACCAGTAACAATTACTTTTTGAATATTAATAGCATAACCACCAGTGCTTTTTTCTCCCATAGAAATAGTAAATACATATTTGTCATCTACTAACTCATAAGTATAACCAGTTTTACTGTTTCCACCATTAGAACCTGTTCTACCAATTGTATATTCAACTGGATCAGCAATTTCTTCTTCTTTATATAATGATTCTATTAGAGTTATTTGATCAAGATTTAAATCGTCTTGAGTAAGTGATAGTTTGTTTTCTTTAGCTTTTTCAAATAGTTTATCAAACATTTCATATAAATCGTTTTTTTGCTGTTCGTCTGTTACTTTATATTCGTTTATTTTATTGTTAACACAATTTGTTTCTTCAGCACAATTAGTGTTTGCGTATATTGTGACATAGAAATTTTTGTCTTCTTGTTCGATTATATATTGATTTTTACTATTAGTGTATTCTAGTTTTCTTTTAATTTCTTCAACTCTATCATGAGTTTTGTTGCTACTATTTCCTTTGTGATATTTTACATAAATTGTAGTACCTACAAAAGCAATAATTATAATTGCAAATAATAGATATAAAAATGTATTTGTCTTTTGCATTTTATTCCTCCTTATTATAGTTACATTATATACTTTTTTTGTTGTTGATACAATTGCTATAGGAAAAGAGGAGGAAAATTTGACATGTTATTAATAATATGTTAAAATCATAATCGTTGAAAGGGAGTAGTCCTTAGATGCACTGATACGTCAATTCGTAGACGTACCGTATCAGTGAGATATTTATATCTGGACAAGACTTTTAATATAAAGGTCTTGTCTTTTTTGTTCTTTGCTTTTACCATGCAAGACCTTTATTAAAAATTATTTATGATAGGGGGAATGAATTATGGAAAAAGTAAAAGTATTCTTAGGAGGAACTTGTGCAGGTTCTACATGGAGAGAGGAGTTAATACCACTATTAGATGAACATGTTGAAGTGTTCAATCCAGTTGTACCTAATTGGACTCCAGAATGTCAAGCGGAAGAGGATATGCATAGAGAAACAGATGATATTTGTTTATATGTTATCACTCCAGAAGGAGAAGGTTTCTATAGCTTCGTAGAAGTAACTGATGATAGTAATAAGAGACCTGATAAAACAGTTCTATGTGTACTTATGGAAGCTAATGGCAAGAAATTTGAAGGACATATGGCAAAATGCGTTTTTAAAACTATGAAAGTAGTTTCTAAAAATGGAGTTGTTATTCTAGATAATTTACAAGACTTAGCTGCTTTCTTAAATAATGTTCAAATTAAAAAAAAGACTAAGTAATATGAAGTAGATAATATCTACTTCTTTTTTTGTGTTATAATAAATATGATAGAGTAAAATAGAATAAGGAGGTGCGATATATGAATAGTCTTTTACTAGCTTTTTGTGCTAAATCATGGGAAGTTCAATTAATGTTATTAATAAAGATTTTCTTTAAGTTAGTTTGTTATATCGTGCCACCAATAATAATCATTGCTTCTGTAATAGGTTTTACTAAACCGGTTACTAGTGGAAAAGAAGAAGATTTAAAAGATAATGGAAAATTATTAGTTAAAAGAATAATAGCTGGTTTATTAATAATGTTTATTCCAACTATTATTTCGTACGTTTTTACAGATGTAATTAATGGATCGGGCAATCAATTAATTGCTTGTATGGAATCAGCGACAAAAGAGAAAGTAGCAGCATTAAAAGCTAAAGAAGATGCCGCTGAGGAAGCAGCTAAGAAAGCACAAGAAAAAGAAGATCAGAAAAAACTAAAAGAAAATTACGAAAAAGATCAAAAGCAAAGAGAAAAGCAAAAGAAACTCTTTGAAGAAGAGAAAAGGAAAAGAGAAGCTAAACAAGCTACGCCAGAAACAGAGATTCAAAGATCTGGTGATGCCAATATTTATTTCTTAAATACAGGTAGTAGTGATTCAATAATCTTAGAAAGTCAAGGACACTTTGGGATTATAGATACTTCTGTTCCAGAAAAAGCTTCTTATATTATTAGTTATTTGAGTAGACTAGGAGTTAAAGAATTGGATTTTGTTTTATTAACACATGCTCACAACGATCATATAGGTGGTTTTAATAGTATTGCTTCTAGGTATAGAATTAATAATTTCTTTATGAAAGCTGGAGGATTAGATTACGGGGTTTATAAGAGTACATATAAAAGATTAATTAATAAAGCTAAACAAGCAGGGGCAACATTTCATGATACAGTTTTAACTAATTCTTATACACTTGGTGATATCAATTTGTATTTCTATAATCGTAAACAAATAACTTTTGAAGGTATCACTTCAGATAATTTGGGCAGATCAGAAAACTGTAATAGTACAACTACTGTTGGTACTATTAGTGGTTTAAGAATATATTTTGCTGGAGATATAGGGAATTATTTTGGCTTTAATTGTGAATCTAATACTGCCCAAATGGTAGGACATGTTGATATATATAAAGTTGCTCACCACGGTTATACAACTTTTAATAATCATGAAGATGCTATTAGAGCGTTGAGCCCAAGTTATGCGGTTATTACTAATGCAACTAATAATGGTTATGGAACAGCAGTTAGAAGAATTAAGAGTAGTAGTATAAATCCTAATTTTAGAGCACTTTATGTAACGGGAAATGGAACAGTAACTCTTTCTGTTCAAAAAGATGGAACGTTTAGGTTTACTCAATAGGAGGGATAATATGAAAAAGAAAAAGGATATTATAATAATTATTGTTTTGTTAGTTGCTTTATCTTTATCGTTAGTTGTAATGTTTTTAAATAAGAATAATAAACAAGACAATAAAAAGCCTGATATTGTAGAAACTGAAGAAGAGTTAAAGAATAGATTCCCTGATTATGAATTAAAAGAGAGTGCATTTAGAAGCGATACTAATCAAGAATTACAGGTGTTGTTTGAACAAGAAAACATTAGTGCATCAGACATTAAAAAAGTATCTAATACAATGATTAATGGTTATATATATTTATTAGAAAATAAAAAAGGAACTGTTAATATTAAGGATTTAAATGAAGAAGATGTTGGGCGTTTAGCATCCGAATTCTTGTATACTAATCAAGAGAAAATATGTACAGATATGTGTTTTATGGAAGAATATATTTATGTTCTATTTGGTGATATTGATCTTAATCTAGAAAATGATAAAGAGCATTTTAATGTTTATAATAATTCATATTGTATTAAAAGAAGTCTCTCTAAATCTAAATATAGTTTAGTATATGATAGTTATAGTTCTAATGGTGATTATGTAATTGTTAATTATAGAAAATTAGAAAATAATAGTGTTAAAGGTAATCTAAAGGTTTATTTTAAAAAGACTGATCGTAGTTACCATATTGAAAAGATTGAATTGTAGGTGATTTGATGAAGAAATTTGTTAAAGTTTTAGAAGGCGATTGTTCTAATGCTTCAGGATATCAATATAAGATAGGCGAAATAAATGTAGCTGATAATTGGAATCCTAAAGCAAAAGATCCTAAGGAATATGGGGGCTTCAATTTTTCTTCTGAAGACAAAATATTTAGATGGTTATTAAGAGGAGATACATTATATGATGTAGAAATACCTATTGATGCTGAAGTATTGGAGGTAGAAAATACAAGTTCTCCTCATGGAGTTTTTAGAACTAATAAGATAATCATTAGTAATCCTCGTAGATTAGATCCTGATTTAGTAATGGATTTATATAGAAAATCAGAATTACCTCTAAAATCATATTTTCAGTGTTTAACATTTTTAGCCGAAGATGGATATTATGATGCTTGTAAGCAAATAATAATTGATAAAGTAAACGATAAAAATGTTGATGAAGCTTTGAAAACATTTCTTTCATTTTTCGAATTAACAGAGGCTGATAAAACTGATACTTTTAAAGAAGTAGAGGATATGTTAAGAGAGATAAAAGATAAAGAATTATTAAATGTTTGTATTTCAAGAGAACCTTTGATTAAAGAATTAACTAATGATCGAGTAATTAATATAACTGGCCAAAGCGGAGCTGGTAAGACTTATTATGTTAGAGAGCATTTCGATAATAATGATTATTTGTTTATTGATACGGATGATATTTTTAGTGAAGATCGATTTGAAAGAGCAACTGGAATCAATCGTGAACTTGGTGAAATGTTTAGAGAAAAGTATCCTGAATTACCAACTTTAAGTGATGATTTTGATTTGATTTATAATGAAATATTAGATTATTGTAGTTTGTTAAATAAAACAATAATTATTGATTGTGCTCAGTTTCATTGTGTAAAAGATATTAGTGTTTTAAAGGGAAAACTAATCATTTTAAGAACTGATGTTAGTACTTGTTATAAACGTACTATAGACAGATATATGACTAATCATCCTGATTTTACTGAAGATGAATTAAATGATTATAAAGAAAGAAAAAAGAAAATATTTAGATGGTACAAAGGTACTAATGATTTTATAAAACAAGTATTGAAATTAAAATAGACATCGAGGAGCATTTATGAAAGATAAAAAAGAACTGATAAGAAAAATTAAGTTTACTTTATTTTCAATATCAGCTGGAATAATTGAGATAGGATTATTTACTGTATTAGAACAATTTACAAAATTACCATATTGGATTTGTTATTTAACAGCATTAGTTGCTTCTGTAATATGGAATTTCACATTAAATAGGGAATATACTTTTAAATCAACTGCTAATGTACCATTAGCTATGTTTAAAGTAGGTATTTTCTATGCAATATTTACTCCAGCATCAACGATTGCAGGACATTTCTTAACTAAACATGGTTGGAATGATTACTTGGTTACTGGAATAAATATGGCGTTTAATTTTGTGTTAGAGTATTTATATGACAAATATATAGTATTTAGAGGAACAATTGACACCAAGGTTAAAAATAATTAGCACTCTCTATTGACAAGTGCTAGTTTTGGTGATATTATGTAGTTGTAATAAGAAAAGTTAACTTATTACTGGTATAACTAATATATTGGTGCTACCTAATCGTAACACGTTATGAAAGGAAGATGATATATATGATGTTAGTACCTAGAAGAAATAACTTTGACTTATTTGATGACTTCTTTGATGATGGATTCTTTCCAAAACACGAAAGAAACTTTATGAGAACAGATATTAGAGAGAAGAAGGATAAATATATTATTGATATAGATTTACCTGGATTCGATAAAAAGAATATTAACTTATCACTAGAAAATGGATACTTAAATGTATCTGCTAAAGTTAACAAAGAAGATCATAGTGGTGAAGATGAAAAATTCGTTCGTCGTGAAAGATTCTATGGTGAATGTTCTCGTAGTTTCTATGTAGGTGATGAAATTAAAGAAGAAGATATCAACGCTGAGTTTAAGGATGGTACTTTAAAAGTATTTGTTCCTAAGAAAGAATTAGAAAATAAAGCTAAAGAAGTTAAACAAATAGAAATCAAATAATAAAAGATCAATCGCAAGATTGATTTTTTTATTGACATCATTTTTTAATAGAGATACAATGTTATTGTATTAAGCAAGTAATACAACGAGGTGATTTTGTGGAATTTACTTTTGATAATAATATTCCTATATATATTCAGTTATTGGAATATATGAAAATTTATCTTATTTCAGGAGTCTTTAAATGTGGTGATAAATTGCCTTCAGTAAGAGAGTTTGCTAGCACATTTAAAGTAAATCCAAATACAATGCAAAAAGCGTTAGCCGAATTAGAAAGTATGAATTTAATTTATACGGAAAGAACTAATGGTAAGTATGTTACTAAAGATAGTAAAGTAATTGAAAAACTAAAAGATGAATATGCTGTAACACTTGCTAAAAGTTATTTTCAAGGTATGAAAAAAATAGGTTTAGGAAAAGCTGATTCAATTAAATATTTGGAAGGGATAGATGATTAATGGAATTGTTAGAAATTAAAGATTTGAATAAGTCTTTTGACGGTAAAGAAATCTTAAAAAATATTAATTTAAAAATATCTAAAGGTAAGATAATTGGTTTATTAGGTAAAAATGGTGCTGGTAAGACAACATTAATTAAATTAATTAATGATTTATTAACACCTACCTCTGGTGAAATATTAGTTAATGGTAAACCAATTGGTGTTGAATCTAAAAGGATTATTTCTTATTTACCAGAAAGAACCTATCTTAACAAAGATATGAAAGTGTCTGAGGTAATAGAATTATTTAAAGATTTCTATGATAATTTTGATGAAAAAAGAGCTAAAAAACTATTAAAGGATTTAGATTTAGATATTAATCAAAAACTTACTAAGATGAGTAAAGGTATGCAAGAAAAAGTACAATTAGTACTAGTTATGTCTCGTAATGCAGATCTTTATATATTAGATGAACCATTAGGTGGTGTAGATCCAGCTACAAGAGATTATATTTTGGATACTATTCTTTCTAATTTTAAAGAAGGAGCTAGTGTTGTTATTTCTACTCATTTAATATCTGACATTGAAAGAATTCTTGATGAAGTAGTATTTATAGATAAAGGAAAACTTGTTCTTCAAGAGGATGCTGATAAATTAAGAAATAAAGAAAAGGGTTCAATTGATGAAGTGTTTAGGAGGATGTTCAAATGTTAAATAAATTATTAAAATATGATTTAAAATACATGATTAAGAATATGAGTGTCTTCTATATTTTAGCTTTATTCTTTGCTATTACGACAAGAGTTTTATTTTCTTTAGATCAATCTGTAATGATAAATATTATTGGTAAAATTAGTAATGGTTGTTTTATTGCAATGATAGCTAATATAGTTATAAATGTTATGATGAGAAGCTGGGTTAGATTTAGAGATTCAATATATAAAGATGAATCTTATTTAACTCATACTTTACCTGTTACAAAAAATAATATTTATAATTCTAAGTTTATTCAAACTTTAATCTTCTTTGTATTTAGTTTTGCTTTTGTAATTATGTGTTTATTTATAACATATTATACAAAGGAAAGATGGGAACTATTAAAGTTATCTATTGATAAGATTACAACAGGATTAGACATGAATACTTGGTTCTTTGTAATTGGTATGTTATTAGTTGTATTCTTAGAATTCTTTAATGCTATTCAATGTGGGTTCTTAGGAATGATATTAGGACATAGAAGAAACAATGGTAAAGTAGGGTATTCAGTTATATTTGGATTCTTAGCTTATTTAATATCACAGACTATTGTGTTGTTATTAGTGTTTATGGTAGGAGTTTTTGATAGTGGTATAATGTCGTTATTTAAAAATGAACCTTTAATGGATACTAGTGCATTGCGATTATTAATAGTTTTATCTAGTATCTTATATGTATTAATGATATCTGCTATGAATTTGTTATGTAAAAAGATCCTTAATAAAGGAGTTAATGTAGAATAGAATATCAATTCTATTCTTTTTTTTGTTATAATGAATGTGGTGATTAGTATGAAAAAAGCTTTTTTATTAATAATTGTTTTTCTATTATTAACTGGATGTAGTAAGGATAATAGAAAAGACGATATCTTTAAAATTGGTTATTCGACAAATTATATTAAAGAAGAAGATTATACTCAGTTCAAAGACTTATTTGAAGATAATAGAATTACTAATTCAGAAATGTTTTTTTCTTGGGTTATAGATTTTAACAAAGAAGAAGATATGGGATGTGGTCTAAAAGATTGGAATTATACTGCTAATTTTAAATATAATGAAGCTTATTGTACTGAAAGATATGAAAAGAATCATAAGATATCTGATGGAAATTGTCGTATTACAGCGTTTACATTAATGCAAAACATTATAAAAGTAAATAAAACAAAAAAAGATTACGGATCTTATTTGATGTTTGATATTGATGTCTTGGATAATAATGAAAATTATAAAAGAGTAAGTGTTGATAGAGAAAGATTTATTACTGTATTTGATGAAATGGATGTTAGTAAAGTTGCTAAGAAAGAATTAAAAAATGTTTTATCTAAAAAATGGAAAGAATATGGCATAAAAGTTAATAGTGAAAAAGTTTCTTTGATAAGTGTTGTTACTTATGATGAAGACTTTAAAACTCTATTTGTAGAACATGCTGGTGTATTAATACAATTAGATGATAAGTATTTATTTGTAGAAAAAATAGCATTCGAACAACCATATCAGTTTAGTGTTATTCAAGATGTTAATGATCTTAAAAAATTGTTTTCTACACGTGAAAATTATTTTGGTGGAGGAATAGGACCTTTTGTTTATCAAAACGATAAATTAATATTTGAATATTAGAGGTGATTTTATGAAAAAACTATTTGTTTACTATAGTCATAGCGGCAATGG
>JAEEGL013378743.1_pt1 | contig 98658 bp, 76 predicted proteins | sample 9134231 | NCBI WGS metagenome assembly JAEEGL01 (sample SAMN16246548, study PRJNA631951) | gut metagenome | biome: gut microbiome; feature: rumen; material: fiber-attached | host: Bos | place: Iran: Karaj | collected 2018-10 | reverse complement strand
CGTCGATTCCGCAAGCAGCGAATAGAACCAGCCTCTTGTCTGATCCACGGCTTCGCTGATGAACTGCGCGGGATACTGCGCTTCAAAAAGCTCCTTATTCTCGAAAGGATAATGATGCTGCGCATAAGGCATGGCGCCGGAATCAAACCAGCAGTCGATCACCTCGGGCACGCGGTGCATCGTTTTGCCGCACTTCGGGCAGGGGAAAGTCACCTCATCGATATAAGGACGGTGCAGCTCCACCTCGGCCGCCTTGGGATCGCCGGCCAGTTCGGCCAGCTCGGCACGGCTTCCGACGGAATGGAACTCGCCGCATTCGCACTCCCAGATGTTCAGCGGGGTGCCCCAGTAACGGTTACGGGAGATCGCCCAGTCCTGAAGATTCTCCAGCCAGTCTCCGAAACGGCCCTTGCCGATGCTCTCGGGGATCCAGTGGATCTTGTTGTTGTTGCGGATCATATTTTCCTTCACCGCCGTCATGCGGATATACCAGCTCTCTCTCGCGTAATAGAGCAGCGGCGTATCGCAGCGCCAGCAGTGCGGATAGCTGTGTTCAAATTTCGGCGCCGCAAAAAGGAGTTTACGTGCGCTCAGATCCTTCAGCACCTCGGGATCCGCGCTCACCGCGCCTGCCTTTATCTCCTTCTCGGTAGGCTTGCAGCGCATGCCGGCAAAAGGAGTTTCTTCCTTCATATGACCGCTCTCATCCACCATCTGCACGAAAGGCAGGTCGTACTTGCGGCCCACATTCGCATCGTCTTCACCGAAAGCCGGTGCGATGTGTACGATACCGGTACCGTCGGTCATCGTGACATACTCGTCGCAGACCACGTAAAAGCCGTTTTTCTTCTGTTTTTCCGCAGCTGCGCGGGCACAGTCGTAAAGCGGCTCATATTCCTTCCGCTCCAGATCCGTACCTTTAAAGCTCTCCAGCACTTCAAAGGATGCTTTGCCTGCTTCCTTATCCTCCTTGGTCAGCAGCTGGTCCAGCACGGTATGGAGCAGCGCGTCTGCCATATAATAGGTATTTCCATCCACAGCCTTAACCTTGCTGTAGCTCTCCTTCGGGTTTACGCAGAGTGCCACGTTGGAAGGCAGGGTCCAGGGCGTCGTGGTCCAGGCCAGGATATAGGCATCCTCGCCCTTGCATTTGAAACGCACGATCGCGCTGCGTTCCTTCACATCCTTATAGCCCTGCGCCACTTCCTGTGCGGAAAGCGGCGTGCCGCAGCGAGGGCAGTAGGGAACGATCTTGAAGCCCTTATAGAGGAGTTCCTTGTTCCAGATCTCCTTTAAGGCCCACCAGACGCTCTCAATGTAATTATCATCATAGGTCACGTAAGGATCGTCCATGTCCGCCCAGAAACCTACGGTCGAGGAAAAGTCCTCCCACATACCCTTGTATTTCCAGACGCTCTCCTTACACTTCTTTATAAAAGGCTCCAGACCGTAGGCTTCGATCTGGTCCTTTCCGTCCAGGCCCAGTTCCTTCTCCACCTCGATCTCCACCGGCAGACCGTGGGTATCCCAGCCGGCCTTACGGGGAACCATATTTCCCTTCATCGTACGGTATCTCGGGATCATGTCTTTAATGACGCGCGTCAGCACATGACCGATATGCGGCTTGCCGTTGGCCGTAGGCGGTCCGTCATAAAACATGTAGGTAGGGCAGCCTTCCCTCTCTTTGATGCTCCTGCGGAAGATATCCTTATCTTTCCAGAACTGCTCTACTTCTTTTTCCCTGGCTACAAAGTTCTGATCTTTGGCAACCTTGCGATACATCTTCCATTCCTCCGTACTGTCTGCTGTTTTCTGCGAATATATCCGCAATTATACGTTTTGCCTTACTTTCCGTCAAGTACCCGTTATTCCGGGACCGTCTCCGCTTTTGATCCTGAAAAAAGGGCAGGAGAATCGCCATCCCCTGCCCGCCTGCTGTGAAAGGATTCAGTCTGCCAGCGTTCCGAAGGGATCCCAGGGCTCCAGTTCGATGAGCTTCTGCCCGAGGAGCTTCTTTGCCGCCGCATCCAGATACTTTTTGTTCACGGCCACCTGATATACATAGTCATCAAACCAGCTGTCGCTTGCCACATAGTAACCGTCATGGCCGGCGTCTTTGCCCCAGCTGTTTTCGATGCGCCAGCGCTCGGATTTTCCCTTTTCGTCGAGGTTCACGCCCAGCAGCACCATCGCATGGTTCATCATGCTGTCTCCGTAGATCAGGGACTGTTCCTTGGTGAAATGGAACTTCACGTTGAAGAGCTGTTCCACGGCTGCGGTATCGCGGTCAAAGATCCCTTCCTTGCGCGCACCGAATTTGCTGCAGTCGGAGCCGAACCATACCGGATGGCCGTCCTTCAGCTGACGGATCACGGCCTTTTTGATGCGGTCCATCTCCAGATTCAGATAGCTGACCGGACGCCCTTCCACGACATTTCCGAGGAACTTCACGGTAAACATCTTTCCGTAAGGCTTGTCCTTTGTGGGCGAATGGATCACGGATACATAATCATCCAGCTTCATCCCCACATATTTCTTAAAGAATTCCTGCGGCGTGATGCCGAACTCCTGCGTCACTTTATCATCCTTATCCCGCAGGCACAGATCGAAGCTCTTCGGCGGCTCGCCCAGAGAGATGCAAAGCATACGGTAAAATTCCCCGATCATCTCCGCCTTTTTCTTCTGAAGCTCTGCCGGCTTCGTCCCGCCCTTTGAAAGCTCGCGCAGCACCATGGCGTCCTCGCGCAGCTTTGTGCTCAGATACTGGTCGAACCAGCGGGAAGCCTCGGCTCCCCTGGCATCCGGAAACGCCTCCTTCGGGACCACGCCGTATTTTTCCACAAGGTTCACCAGCATATCCCACTGACCGCCGTCGCAGAGCGGATCGAAATTGATGAACCAGTACAGACGGCCGTCCAGCGGCTCGTCAACTGTCTTTAAGATGCTCTCCAGATAATAGTTGGCCTTCTCCAGCTTGTCATAGAAGAACATGTAGTTCTGCGACAGCTCGAAGCTTTCCAGTTTATATTTCTTTATGATCTCGTAGCGGAAGGTGTTCAGGGCAGAAAAGATCCAGCAGCGTCCGCTGCTCTTCTGATCTGTGATCTTGCCCTGTTTCAGATCCACATTAAAGGTAAACGGAAGCTTTCCTGCCGCCCGGTAATCCGTCGCCGCCTCCATGATCCCGTTTTTGAACGCCGCATTCGCCGCCAGCAGGTTTGCCCTGTCCGCATTGAAGTCCCGGCTCATATCCTTCAGCTGTTTTGCCGAAATACCCTGTGCTTTCGTTGCCATATCTTTTTCCCCTTTCCGGTATTATTTCTGTCTTTCCGATCCGGTTCCGGACCTGACATCCTTGTTATATGGGCATTTATGCGCCACCTATTCTACCCCTCCACGGCGCAGTTTTCAAGTATTAAAGAAAGGCTTCGATCCGCATAAGCGAGCGGCGGAATATAAAATCACATTTTTTGGAAAGGACCTCTGGTCCAAATCAGGCTTGCCTTTTTATTTCAACAGGTATATAATGGCGTTTCACAACTATTGCAGGATGAGTATTTGACTTAAGGAAAGAGGCGATATTTAATAATGGAAGAAAAAGAACAGCGCATGGAGGAGAAGCCTTCAGCGATGATCAGGGTAGCGACCTTCATCGTGGACCGGCGGAACCTCTTTTTCTTATTGTTCGGGATCGCGATCATCTTTTCACTGATCGCCGCCCGCTGGGTCAAGGTGGAAAACGCCCTTTCGGCTTATCTGCCGGACAGCTCCGAGACAGCCCGTGGACTGGACCGCATGGAAGAGGAATTCATCACCTACGGCACTGCCAGGGTGATGGTCATGAACATTACCTATGATGAAGCAAAAGACCTGGCCGATGAACTGGGGAAACGGGATGATGTCTATATGCTCAGCTTTGACAACAGCCCTTCCCATTTTAATAACTTCTCGGCCCTGTTCGAGATCGTCTTTGCCTATCCGGAAACGGATCCGCAGGCTCTGGAAGCCCTGGATAAGATCAAGGAAAGGCTGAAAGACTACGACCTTTTTGTTTCCACAAGCATGGGCGACGCCACGGCGGAGCAGATCCAGTCGGAGATGCAGGTGGTCAGCGTCATCGTGGCCATCATCGTGGTAAGCGTGCTGATGTTTACCTCCAGTACCTGGGCCGAAGTACCGGTGCTCCTTTTAACCTTCGGTGCTTCCGCAGTGCTGGCCAGCGGTACCAATTATCTTTTGGGAACCATCTCCTTTGTCTCCGACTCCGTGACGGTGGTATTGCAGCTGGCGCTGTCCATTGACTACGCCGTGATCTTCTGTAACCGCTATAAAGAGGAACACCAGACCCTTGATATCCGCGAAGCCGATATCATTGCGCTCTCCAAGGCGATCCCCGAGATCTCCTCCTCCTCCCTCACTACCATCGGCGGTCTGGTCGCCATGCTCTTCATGCAGTTCGGCATCGGCCAGGATATGGCAGTGTGTCTGATCAAGGCGATCTTTTTCAGCCTCTTTTCGGTCTTCCTTCTCATGCCCGGTCTGATCATGCTCTTCGGCAAGGCCATGGACAAAACGAGGCATAAGGATTTTGTACCGAAGATCTCTTTTGTAGGAAAGATCGATTTTCATACCCGCCATGTGGTGCCCCTCATCTTTCTGGTCATCATGGTGGGTGCTGCAATACTCTCTCAGCGAACACCTTATGTTTACGGCTATTCCCGGATCGAAACGCCGGTAAAGAACTCTGCGCAGATCGCGGATGAGATGATGGACGAAAGCTTCGGCGACAGCAACTTTGTGGCGCTGGTAGTACCTGCCGGGGATTATGAAAAGGAAAAGAAACTCTTAAACGAACTGGAACACCGGACGGAAGTGGATCACTGCCAGGGACTGTCCAACACCGAAGCCATGAACGGCTATATGCTGACCGACCGCCTGACGGCAAGACAGCTTTCCGAACTGCTGGATCTGGATTACGAAGTGGCCCAGCTTCTGTATATGGCTTACGCCGTGGATGACAAAAACTATGCAAAACTCATCAACGGCCGCAGCTCCTATGCGATCCCGCTGATCGATATCATCATGTTCCTGTATGAAGAAGTGGAGGAAGGTTACGTGACGCTCGATGACGAGATGTACGAAACCCTCTCCGATGCCCACACCAAGATGCAGATGGCAAAGGATCAGCTGCAAGGCGAACACTACAGCCGCGCGCTGGTCTACCTGACCCTGCCGCAGGAAGGAGACGCGACCTTTGCCTTTCTGGACGAGATGCATGAGATCGCGGCAAAATACTACGGCGACGATGTGCTGGTCGCCGGCGAATCCACCAGCCAGTATGATCTGAACAAGACCTTTGCACGGGATAATACAGTGGTTTCCGTGGTCTCCATCCTGGCCGTGCTGGTTGTGCTGCTCTTTACCTTCAAGAGTGCCGGCATGCCGGTGCTGCTGATCGCGGTGATCCAGGGCGCCATCTGGGCAAACTTTGCCTTCCCGGCTCTGCTCGAGCAGAACATCTTCTTCCTGGGTTATCTGATCGTCTCCTCGATCCAGATGGGTGCCAATATCGACTACGCCATCGTGATCTCGGGACGCTTCATGGAGATCAAGGACAGCATGCCCAAGAAACAGGCCATGATCGAAACACTGAACTTTGCTTTTCCCACGATCATAACCAGCGGTTCGATGATGGCTCTTGCAGGGTATTTTATCGGACAGCTCACCTCCGACGGCGCGATCTGCGGGATCGGTCAGTGCATCTTCCGGGGTACGGTCATCTCGATCTTCCTCGTCATGTTTGTCCTGCCACAGATCCTCCTGATCGGGGAAAAAGTCATCGAGCGCACCAGCTTCAAGGTATCGGTCCCCTTAAAGATCGACAAAGGCAGCGGACTGGTACGTGTGGACGGACTGGTAAACGGCAGTGTCAACGGCTTTGTCATCGGTGAGATGCATGCACTGGTCCGCGGCGACGTGAGCGCCATCGTGCGTATGGGAAAACTCAGCAAGGCCGACGAGACGGAAGCTCCTGTCTTCCTTGATGCACCCGAAAGCTATGACAGGGAAAACGGCAAAGGAGGTGAAGCCTGATGAAACGCTTTATCACATTTATCACAGGATGCGCGCTCCTGCTGAATTCGACAGCCATACCCTTACGTGTCTCCGCCGCACCGGAGGATGATGCGGCTGTTTCCGAAAACAGTGTGTCGGAAAGCAGTGCAGAGAACGAACGGAAACGCATTGTACTGCACAGCGCCGCGGATCTGGAGGATCTTGCGGAAAACTGTCATGACGACGCCTGGTCCGTGGACAAGGAAGTGGTCCTTGAGAGCGACATCTTCCTAAACAGCTCGGATTTCACCTCCATCCCGATCTTTAACGGGCATTTTGACGGACAGGGGCACAGCATCACCGGTTATTCCTATGAAGGAGACGGTTATGTGACGGCTTTCTTCCGCTATCTGGAGAAAGATGCGCTGGTGGAAAACCTGACCGTTTCGGCTCATATCCAGGCAGCCGGCGGACAGCAGGTGACCGGCGGCATCGTCGGGATCAACAACGGCACCGTCAGCAACTGCACCTTCAAGGGACGCATCCACGGACGCAGCGAAACGGCCGGGATCGCCGGGATCAATCTCTCGGACGGCAATCTTTTCGACTGTGTAAACGAGGGCAATATCGACGGCTATTACTTTACCGGCGGTATCTGCGGGAAAAACTACGGGATGATCTACGGCTGCAAAAACCTGGGCGACCTGAACTCCAGCGTCGAATGGGTCGAAGCGGATGATGCCATGAGCGGCAATATCCTGGATGACCTGACCGGGCGGGATGAAACAACGGAAGCCCGGCTGCAGACCGGCGTGGATACCGGCGGCATTGCCGGTTACTCCCGGGGCGCCGTGATCCGCTGCAGCAATGAAGGTACCGTCGGGTATGAACACACCGGCTACAACATCGGCGGCATCATCGGGCGGCAGAGCGGCACCGTCAGCAACTGCACAAACCGCGGCCTCGTCCTCGGCCGCAAGGATGTGGGCGGTATTGTCGGACAGATGGAGCCCTATATCGAACTGACGGATAAGGACACCGTCAGCTCCGACGTGGAGGAACTGCACGGAATGGTTGACGAACTGCTGACCATGATGGACGAGGATAACGCAGCGGTACGTGCGGACCTGCAGGCCCTCCGGAGCCAGGCCGATACCACGGTCGCCGTAGGCGACCGCATGGCGGAGCAGGCCGGCAATTATATGAATTCCAATATGGAAGTGATCAATGAAGCCAGCCGGCGTATGAGCTACGTGCTGAACGAGATGCCCAACGTGACCGGTAATGTCGGCGATGCCGGGGACAGCGCCAACGATACGGTAGACAAACTTAGGAAAGCCAATGATGATCTGGACGCCAAAGCCCGTATGACCGAAGCAGAACGCGCGCGGGTGGAATTTCTGACAAACGAGATCGATCAGCTTTCCGAGGAATTAAAGGACCTGCAGATTCCCCGAAAGACCGCAAACGGCGGGCTCTGGGTACATTCCGCAGATGATTCCGGCGTCCTGCCGGCCTACATCGAAGCTGCGGAAGGCTACACGGAAGTGGCTGCGGACGAGGGCTGGTTTGAATTACAGAATAAAAGTCATTACCTCCTCCACGGGGAAGCCTGGGTCACCCTGTCCAAAGATTTTCCCGGGATCAGTGTCAGCGGTAATGATATCAGCGGTACGGCTGTCAAAGATCTGCCGGGCAACGGTGAAGCCGACGAATACGGCTACTACTATGTCACCACCAACCGTCAGGCCGAGCTGCTGCGCCAGAGTGAAATCATGGCAAAGCTTGCCGCGGATATGGCCGAACTGACCACGCTTTACGCCCCTTATGCAAAAGAAGGCGCTTCCGAAAGCAGTCAGGATGTGCGCGAAGCCATGGATGCGCTGGACAGCGCGTCGCAGTCCGCCAACCAGGCCCAGGATGCGCTGGAATCCATCAACGCCTACCTGAACGCCCAGCCGGATCTGGCCATGGTGAAGGTGGATGCGGAATGGGAAAACAATATGGATACGATCCACAGACAGCTGGATGCCATGAGCGGCACCATGGCCAGTCTGGGCACGCACAGCTCGGAATATACCGCAGAGGTGAACGACCAGCTGCGTGCCATCAACGACAAGATGGATTCGATCTATAAAAAAGTCGAGACCAAGGTGGATTCCCTGACCGGAAAAGCCGACGAGAGCATCTACGCCGACATCTCGGATGCCGAGCTGGACGAGATCACCCTGGGAAGAGTCAGCGGCTGCACCAACTCCGGCGTGATACGCGGCGATATCAATATCGGCGGCATCAGCGGCTCCATGGCCATCGACGAGGAGGATCCCGAAGAAAACGCCGCCGGTACGGCAAATGTCAACTTAAGCGGCCGTTACACCACCCAGAATGTGCTGGTCAACTGTATCAACCGCGGTTATATCACCGCCAAGACCGACGGAGCCGGCGGCGTTGTCGGCTTCATGCGTAACGGTGTGATCGTGAAAAGCTGCGGCTACGGTTACGTAGAGAGCACGGACGGTAATTATGTAGGCGGCATCGCCGGAGAATCCCTCTCCACGATCCGTGACTGTTACGTGCTCTGCTCCCTTTCCGGACACGATTACGTAGGCGGCATCGCCGGCTTCGGCAGTACCATCAGCGGCTGTTATTCGATGCCCATGGTCCAGTCCTATGAAAGCCGCTGCGGCGCCATCGCCGGCCAGATCCGTATCAACGAGGATACGCGTGAGCCGGAGCTTTCGGAACTGAACGGCAACCATTATGTGAGCGAACAGCTCTACGGTATCGACCAGATCAGTTATCTGGACCGCGCCGCCCGCATCACTTACCAGCAGCTTCTGCGCAGTCCCGGCACTCCTGCGGAATTCCGCTATCTGACCGTAAGCTTCCGTGTGGGCGATAAGTATCTCGGTGCAAAGCAGGTAAATTACGGCGATCCCGTCTCCTCGATCGAGTATCCCGAGATCCCCGCAAAAGAAGGCTTCTACGGTGTCTGGCCCGAACTCCCCTGGGATACGGTCTGCGGCAATCTGGTCATCACGGCGGAATACGTCGACAGCGTACGTGTCCTGGAGAGCGACGCCGCAGATGAACTGAGCGGCAAAAAACTGGCTCTGATCGACCGGGAATTCGACAACAAGGCAACGCTCTCGGTCCGTCCCGTCGGCACCCCGTCCTTTGAGGAAGCAGGCTATCTGGCTCATATCTGCTATGAGGTGAATGTAGACAGCTTTGTTTCCGACGGAACGGTCAGCTTCCCTCTGCGCTTATACGAACCCTATGGAGAAGAAAATGTGGAACTGTGGCAGTATGCCGGTGGAAAATGGGTAAAAGCGGAATCCCTGAAACGCGGTTCCTACCTGCAGGTTGAAATGCAGGGCAGTCACGCGATCTACTGCATCGCCTGTCCGAAAACCGACTGGAAGCTTTATATCCTCATCGGCGGCAGTATCGTTGCGCTGCTTTTCGTCATCTCACTCATTCGGCGGATTCATCGGCGAGTGGCAGGGAAAAAATGAATTCGGTCCCCACGCCTTCGGTACTGATCACATTGATGTTCTCACCGTGGGCGCGGATGATCTCCTTTGTGATGGACAGGCCAAGGCCTGTCCCTTTTTTATCTTTGCCGCGGGAAATGTCGGACTTATAGAAACGGTTAAAGACCAGGGGAACGCTCTCCTTCGGGATACCGATACCGCTGTCCTTAACGGAGACAAAGACCTTGCTGTATTTCTCCCTGGTCTCCAGCTTGATCACGGAATTGTGATGACTGAATTTGATCGCATTATCGATCAGATTATAAAGCACCTGCTGGATACGGGTCAGATCCGCCTTAACGGGAAGGTTCTCCCCGGTCAGCGAAAGCTCCATCGCGATGCGCTTTTCCCGGCAGCTTCCTTCAAAGGTGGAGACCACACGCCGTATCACCGCATTGATATCAAAAACGCTCTTTTCCAGGATCATCCCCTGGGTGTTCAGATTATTTAAGGTGAGAAGATTATTGGTCAGTTTGATCAGCCGGTCCGTCTCGTTAAGCACGATATCCAGATATTTCGGATACTGCTCCGGCGGTATCGTCCCGTCCTGCATGGCCGTAAGATAGCCGTTGATGGAGGTGAGCGGCGAACGGAAATCGTGGGAGACATTTGCCACGATATGTTTCTGGTTATCCTCGCCCTTGGCAAGCTCCTGCGCCATATAAGCCAGGGATGCCGCCAGATAACCGATCTCATCATCGCTCTCCACCGGCATCGGATAGCGCAGGTTTCCAGCGGCATATTCCTCCGTGGCGTGTATGATACGCCGCAGCGGCATATAGATGAGCTCGGTAAAAAAGATCAGGATGATCAGGGAAAGCAGAAATAATACCAGCAGAAGGATGTAGTCGATATCCAGCAGATGGTTTGTGGTGGATCGCAGTGCGGATGCCCTGTAATGCACCAGTACATACCCGCGCACCGCATAACCCATGGTGACCGGAGCCGCCACCGAAAGCCAGTCTTCCTTAAACTGTCCGTAAAAATTTCCTACGGAAAAAAAAGACCCGTTCAGCATCGTCATATCGAAGCCTTCGACGGTCGACGGGTTGTCCACATCCACCGGGAATGCGGAATCCACCACCACAAGACCGGAAGGATTCAGGATCTGCAGACGTGCATCCAGCATCCGGGCGTAAGAATCCAGGCGTTCTTTTACGCTGGCCAGCGAAGTCTCGTTTTTGTACAGACGCAGGGCATCCTCCTCGGACAGAACGGTTGCAACGCGGTACAGTTCCTCCGCCTTATTCTGGCGCAGGCGGTTTTCCGTCATCTGCTGCATGAAGGTTACAACGACGATCAGCCCGAAAACACCAAAGATCAGATATGCGATTATCAGTTTCAGATACAGGGTCTTTTTCAATTCACTTCAAAACGGTAGCCCCGCCCCCAGACAGTCGTGATCTTCCAGTCCTTATGATCGCCGATCTTTTCACGGATACGCTTGATATGAACATCCACGGTACGGGTATCACCCATGTAATCGTAGCCCCAGATCTGATCCAGCAGCTGCTCCCTGCTGTATACACGGTTGGGCGAACTGGCCAGATAATAGAGCAGCTCCAGTTCCTTCGGCGGCATGTCCAGACGCTGACCCATACAGATCACGCTATAATTCCTGCGGTTGATGACCAGATCCGGGAAACGCAGCTCTTCGTTTGCTTCCGTCGTTTCTTCGGCCACAGGCGCCGCACTGCTGCGGCTGCGGCGCAGTACCGCTTTGACACGGGCGACCAGCTCCTTGGAATCGAAGGGTTTTTCCATATAATCATCGGCGCCCAGCTCCAGCCCGAGGACCTTGTCAAAGACCTCTCCCTTGGCCGAAAGCATGATGATCGGTACCATGGAATTGGAACGCACTTCACGGCACACCTGGTAGCCGTCGATCCCCGGAAGCATCAGATCCAGAAGGATCAGATCCGGTTCCCAGTCCGAGATCGCCGCCAGGGCCGCCTCGCCATCGCCTTCGATCCGGGTCTCAAAACACTCCTTGGTCAGGTACAGACTGATCAGATCCGCGATGTTACGGTCGTCATCCACGATCAGTATCTTTTGTTTTTCCGCCATCTTTTATGCTCCTTTGGTCATTTGAAGGAAACGATCGTCACGCCGGCATCCCCTTCTCCGTGGGACGCCAGTTCATAGTGTTTTACGACATGATTGAAACGCAGGTAATCATGGATCCCCTTGCGGAGCGCACCCGTTCCCTTGCCGTGTACGATGCGCACCTTTTCCGCATGGCTCAGGTATGCATCATCCAGATATTTGTCAATGCGCGAGATCGCCTCATCCACGGTACAGCCGATCACATTGATCTCCGCACTCACGTTGGCCGCCCTGGACAGATCCAGCGGGCGGGCCGTTTTCTTCAGCTGCTTCTCCTGCGGTGCGGCATCGGTCTTGACCAGCTCGTCAAGAGGCACGCGGCTGCGGATGATCCCGGCCTGCACCTGCACGATACCGTCTTTATCCGGTGCGCTCAGTATGGTCCCGTCCACATCCATGGAAAGGATATGCACCGCCGTTCCGGGCACGGCTTCGGAGGGCTTTAACGCCGCTCCCGCCTCACTCTTATTGTCGCTGCTCTTTCTCTTCAGCGTATCACGATAGATAGCTTCGTCCTGTTTGGAAAGCCATTCCCGTACATTGCTCCGCTTTTTCTCCATCGTATCGATACGCATGTCCTTCCCCTGTTTATGAAAGGCGCGTATCGTTTCATCCGCCACATCCTTTGCTTCCTGCAGCAGATCCCTCGCTTCTTCCCTTGCGCTGCTTAAGATCTTATCCTTCTGGATATTGAATTTTTCCTCTTTCTCCGAGAATTCCCTTACGCGTTTTTCCAGCGCGCGCTTTTCCTCTTCCAGCGCATCCTGCTGCTGTTCCAGAAGGAGCCGCCTCGCCTCCAGATCGCCGATCACATCCTCAAAACGTTCGTCTTCGCTGCTGATATGCTTTCCGGCCTCCTCTATGATCTCCTCGGGCAGTCCCAGACGGCGCGAGATCGCAAAAGCATTGCTCTTTCCCGGAACGCCGATCAGAAGGCGGTAAGTCGGACTTAAGCTCTCCACGTCAAACTCACAGCAGGCGTTTTCCACCCCCGGGGTGGAAAGGGCATAAAGCTTGAGCTCGCTGTAATGCGTCGTTGCCATACTGCGTATTCCCCGTCCGTGCAGGCGCTCCAGTATGGCCATGGCCAGAGCGGCGCCCTCGGTGGGGTCGGTACCCGCTCCCAGCTCGTCAAAAAGCACCAGACTGTCGGGTCCGGCTTTTTTCAGGATATGGACGATGCTCTGCATATGCGAGGAAAAGGTGGACAGGCTCTGTTCGATGCTCTGCTCGTCACCGATATCGGCAAATACTTCGTCAAAAAGCGAGAGCTCCGAACGGTCCTTCGCCGGTATATGCAGTCCTGCCTGCCCCATGAGGCAGAGCAGTCCTACGGTCTTTAAGCTCACGGTCTTGCCGCCGGTATTGGGGCCGGTGATGATCAGCTGGTCAAAAGCATCCCCGAGGCTCACATCTATGGGGACCACACGGCTCTTTTCGATGAGCGGATGGCGGGCGCCGCGGAGCTTTACTTTTTTCTCCGTGTTATAGACCGGGCGCGTGGCATTCAGGGCCAGTGCATATTTTGCCTTTCCGAAGATGAAATCCAGCCTTGTTATCGTATGCTGGTCTTCCCCTATGATCTCAGCTTCCGTTCCGACCTTCTGCGTCAGCGCCGCCAGGATGCGGCGGACCTCCTCGTCCTCGGCCTGATGCAGCTCGTTCAGCTGGTTGTTCAGCTCCACGATGGCCGCCGGCTCGATAAAGAAGGTGGATCCCCGGTCGGAGCGGTCGTGAACGATACCCGGAACCTGGGACTTGTATTCGGCACGGACAGGGATGCAATAGCGGCCGTCACGCTGGGTGATCACGGCGTCCTGCAGATAAGTACGCAGACTCTGGTTCACCATCGTATTCAGCTGCCGGTGGATACGACCGCCGATCACGGCATAGGAACTGCGTATGCGCTTCAGCTCCGGAGAGGCATCATTGCTCATTTCTTCCTCGGAGAGGATGCAGCGTTCGATCTCTTTGCGCAGCAGTTCCAGAGGCTCCAGCCTGTCAAAGAATTCCGTCAGGCTGTCCCCTTCTTCAACTGCAGTCTGCTTTCCGTATTCCGACAGATCCGCCACAAGCTGCAGCAGACGGGCAAGCTTCAGAAATTCGCCCATCCCCAGAGGCCGTCCGATCGTGGCTTCCTTCAGCATGGGACGTACATCGAAATTGGTACCGAAAGAAAGCCGGTCGCTTTTCAGTATACGTGAAAAAGCATCCTGCGTCTGTTTCTGCGCTGTTTCGATCCAGCCGGCGTCCCCGGAAGGACGAAGGCTTCCGCACATCTTTTTTGCGGGTTCACTGCCGCAGTACTGCGAGAGGATCTCACAGATCTTATCGAATTCAAGAATATGTAGCGCTTTCGTATTCATATATGATAGAATATACCTTAAAGAATGACAAAATGCAAGAAAGCAGAGCTTTCCCGCCGTAAAAATAATAATGGTAATGTTAACCAAGCTGTGTTATAATATGTGGTACTATAATTCATGGCCAAGCAGATCTATGAAAACCGTTTCATACTGACCCGGAAGCTGCATAAGGAGTATTATCGGAGCCGGTATAAAAAACTCCGTTTCCGCAGGATCTTCTTCCTTGGCTACCGTTTGCGGGAATGGCTGCATTACCGGCAGCTTCAGGACGAGCATGGCAAAGCCGTTGTCAATATCGTCAGCTTCGACAGCGACCGTATCCATGTCCGTGTAAATACCACTTCTTTTTACTTTAAGTACGGCACGATCACGGAGGCGGAAGAGACCGATGAACTCCTTCTGCTCTACTTAAGGGAAGAAGGGATGGCCACACACGTACAGCTCCTCTGGAAGGGCGGCTTCACGGGACATCCACCGCTGGAGGAGTTCAAAGCCTATCTCAATAAAAGAACGGGAAAAGAACTTTTTAAGGATATTTCGGAACAATAAACCCACACATTCTGCAGAAGCATTGGGGGAAGCATGGCAGAACTGGAAGAAGAAAGCCTGGACGGACTCTTTGGCGGCGATGACCTCTTGGATCTTCTGGATATGGTCCAGAACAAGCAGGACAGCGGCGAGACCGTTGATGTTGAAAGCCTGGCTGCCGTAAGCACAAACGAAAACAGCCTTGCCAGCAGTGAAGAAGCTTACCAGAAGCTGATGAACAGCCTCGGTACCGAGGAAGCCATCCTTCTGGATTCTGCTGGGACAGCTGCGCCCGAAGTGAAGCCTGCTCCGACACACTCCATGGAGGAATACGATAAAAGCGTCTACGGTTACCCGCAGCTGGACGAGATCGAAAAAGGCTTACAGCGCGGTCTGGACGTTTCCTTTTATGACAGTGCCGAGCTGACCTTCCGTCAGATGCGGGAGATCCGCATCGGACTGGAACAGGGGCTGGATGTATCCTGGTTCTGCAGCAAATACTTCAAAGACAGCCAGATGCGTGAGATCCGTCTGGGACTGATGGAAGGACTGGATGTGAGCGGCTATGCCCGCCTGATCTATTCCCTTCCCGATATGCAGCGCAGGCGTCAGGAGCTTTTAAAGGCAAAATACGCCAGAAACGCCGACAACATGGATTTTCAGGTCCGCGATCCCGATACCGAAGCCATCATCTATACGATGGATAAGCTGATGAGCGCCTATATCCAGCTGAAAAAACCGCTTCCCGAAAAATTCAGCCGGAAAAACCTTGAGGTACTGCTCAGGATCTACGGGATCGAAAACGGACTGCTCCTTCAGGAACTGGGTGAGCCCGGAAAACTGCCGGTAGGCGAAGCCATCCTCGTAGCAAAGGGCGAATATCCCGTTACCGGTGAAGACGGTTTTTATGAATATTTTGTAGATGATCTCGATGAGATGGGCCCCCATGTGGACGAAGACGGAAACGTGGACTACATGGCGCAGAAACAGTTCTGCTATATACAGCCCGGGCAGAAGGTCGCATTGTATCATCCTGCCACCCACGGCAAGCCCGGAAAGACCGTCAAGGGCATGGAGCTGCTGACCGCTACCGGACGCAACCTTCCCAGGCTTTCCCTCGAAAAGATCCGCATCCTGGACGACGGCGTTACCTATGTTTCTAAAAAGGAAGGCTATGTCAGCCTGAACAACGGCATCCTCAATATCGTAGAGCAGCTGGAGTTCAAGGAAGATATCGGTTACGGAAACAATATCAAATTTGACGGCAATATCTATATCCGCGCCAACGTACTGGAAAGCGCCGTGATCCAGGCCGGCGGCGACATCATCGTGGACGGCTTTGTGGAAAGCGCCATACTGAAGTCCGGAAAGGACATCATCCTGCGCAAGGGCGTCAACGCCGACAATAAAGGCGAGATCGAGGCGGCCGGCAATATCGTTTCGGCTTTCCTGGAAAACGCCAATGTCATCGCCGGCGGCAGCATCGAGGCGGATTATATCCTGAACAGTACTGTCTTCAGCGGAGATAAGGTGACCACCAAAGGACGGCGTTCCATGATCTGCGGCGGACGTGTCTGCGCAAAGAACGGCATCGAAACAGGCACCGTCGGAAATAAATTCCAGATCAAGACCACCCTGGAGGCAGGTAATTCCTCCGAAAGGAGCGAGCGCACTTCTGAGCTTTACCGGAGACGTAAGGAACTTGCCGCCGAAATGGAGAAGGTACGGGAAGGCATGAATACCGTACTCCGCAAGGTAGGCGCGCTCAACGGACGTACCAATCCGATCTACCTTAAGTTTCAGGATGTGCTGGAACAGCAGAAAAAGGAAATGGCCGCGTTAAACCAGATGGAAGAGGAAGAGGATGTCGAGCTGAACAACGCCTCCAGGATCTTCGTGAGCGTCGCTACCATTGCTTATGAAAATACCAAGCTTGTCATCAACGGCGTGAGCCGTGTACTGAAGCAGGATATCGTAAAAGCCCGCTTCTTCAGCAAAGGCCGTGAGATCTCCTATGACCGCCTTGCGGATTCGGGAGGCTCCTCCGGCGGAGATATCTTAGTATAAAGAGTATACGAATGTGAGGGCAGGATCATGGCAAGAAGCACCATACTGATCGCTGATGACGATGAGGAAAACAGGGACTTTCTGAAGAGCCTGTTTCAGGATGATTATACCGTAGCCGTTACTTCCAACGGACGGCAGGCCATGGAATTCCTGATGCAGAACCACCAGGATGTGGCGGTCCTTCTTCTGGATGTGCATATGCCGGTAGTGGACGGACGTGCGCTCTTAAAGGTATTGAAGGTCAAGGGCGTGACCCAGCACATTCCCATCGTGATGATGACCACCCAGCTGGATTCCGAACTGGTCAAAGAATGCTATGATAACGGCGCCAGCGATTTTATCCTCAAGCCCTTCACCCCGGAGATCGTTGTGGGGCGCGTAAAAAATACCATCGCGCTCTATCATAAGAGCGCCGAACTGCGCAGCATCATCAGCCAGCAGACCACACAGATCAAGGAAAAGAACAAAGAACTCAAAGCCACGAATGACCGTCTTATGGAAGTCATGAGCAGTATCGTGGAATTCCGTAATCTGGAAAGCAATGCCCATATCAAAAAGATCAAGGGCATTTCACGTATCCTTGCGGAAGCTGCCGTAAGCCTTTACGGAAGGGATTATCATCTGGCTCCGGAGACGGTGGATGTGATCGAAAGTGCTTCTGCGCTGCATGATATCGGCATGATCACGATCCCGGATTCGATCCTTCTGAAACCGGGCAAGCTCACAACCGATGAATTTGAAGTGGTAAAAAGCCATACGACCCGCGGCTGCGAGATCCTCGAACAGATCCAGGAGCTGCAGAATAAAGAATATGTGCAGATCAGCTATAATATCTGCCGGCATCATCATGAGAAATTTGACGGCAGCGGCTATCCGGATCATCTGGCCGGAGATGCGATCCCTGTGGAAGCGCAGATCGTATCGCTTGCGGATGTATATGATTCACTGATCAGCGACCGTCCATACCGAGACGCTTTTGATCCCGACAAAGCCTACAGCATGGTCGTGGGCGGTGATGCGGGCGTATTCTCGGAAAAGATGCTGGACTGCTTTAAGCGCAGCCGTCATCTGATCGAAAACTTCTGCAGTAAATACTCCTGATCTTTTTATCTGTCCCGGAAGATCTCCCGGGATCTGTGGGGTTTCACCGGTTTTCTTTTCAATGCGGCACGCTTCGTTTCCTGTTCCTGCCTTTGCGAGTTTACGATCTGCCGGTGGGTGCGCCGGCGTGCCTCAAGCTGTTCCGCACGGTTACGCTGTACGGAGCGCCGGCTTCGTTCGCTCTGGGGCGAGAACGCTTCGTCTTTCCTTGCGGAAGGACGCTTTACCGGTGATGTGGTATGTCTTTGAAAACTCTTTCTGAGAGTGGATCGCGATTTGATCATCTCTCCCCGGTGCTTCCGTATACTGTTCATCTTTCCGACACGGGAGGTCGCAAGCCGGAACAGACGCCACAGCAGTGTGAGCAGGACAAAGCCGAGACCGGACAGAAGAAGAACGGTCAGCACATGATAGATATTGATGTAGGTTTTTCCGTCCGTCATCGTGGCAAGAACATTGATGGACGACAGATCCTGGCTGATCACCTTACTGTTCAGACGCACGGCCGTACTTCCGAGGGTAACGCCGTGATAGCTGTAATCGATACGCGCCACCGTGTCCTTGGGCAGGGCTTCATAAGAGATGTTCGTATCCAGCATCCCCGCCGTGATCCCTTCCGGCAAAAGGATATGGCTGCCGCGGTCGATCTCCATCAGCGAACCTGTGCTTCCGAATAGGGATTCGCTTCCGAAGAATTCGGGATCACGGATCGCGAAGCGGTCCTCCAGCTCTTCCGCTCCTCCCTTTGAAAAATGAGAGAAACCGTACTCAAAAAGAGCAAGGGTATCCGTATACTGGGCGGGCGTTTCCTCCTTCAGGATCACGCAGATCAGGCGCATCTCGCCTTTCTGCGCACAGGATACCAGCGCCTGCCGGGATTTACTGGTAAAACCGGTCTTGGAGCCCAGCAGATCCTCATACGCATATTCCTGCCCCGGATAGAGCTTGTTCTTGGACCGGAGACTGTGTTCCATATGACTGTCGTTTTCTTCGATCACGTAACGCGGCGTACGCGCTATGGTACACAGGATCTCATGGGAGAAAAAAGCCCGTGCGATGAGCGCCAGATCGTGGGCACTGGTATAATGGTCCTCGCTGTGCAGACCGTTGGTCGTGACAAAATGCGTATGCGTACAGCCCAGCTCCATGGCCCTTTGATTCATCATTTCCACGTAGGCATCCATGGAGCCGGCGATATGTTCCGCGACCACATTGCATGCCTCATTGGCCGAATTGATGAGGATGCCGTATAAAAGCTCTTCCAGTGTGAATTTTTCACCGGCACGGAGCCCCATATGGGAACCGTCGGGTTCATTGGCATTGATGGCAGACTGATATACCGTGATCTCTTCATTCAGGGAACAGTTTTCCACGGCAAGCAGACAGCACATAAGCTTGGTCGTGGATGCGGGAAACAGTTCCTCGTCGATATTCTTGGCATAGAGAAAGGTCCCGCTGTCCGCATCCATCAGGGCAGCGCCCTCCGCACCGAGAGCCGGGCCCTGGGGCCAGCCTTCGATCTCGTTGCTCTGGACAGGCTGGGATTTTCTTTCCTCAGCTTCCCGGTCCAGCTCTTCCTGCGTCGCATGCACCGGCAGCGAGAGCAGGAAAAAGAGCAGAAAAGACAATAAAAAAACACTTTTTTTCATGGCATAGATTATAAGATATACGGAGGAAAAAATAAAGATGCGCTTAAGGAATATTACGGGCTCAAGGGAATTTATCGCAGACAGCGCGCAGGTCGTTCATGACGAGTGCTCCTGCCGCGGGCACTGGGCGGAACGCTTCGGGAACGACCATCCCATCCGGATCGAGATCGGCTGCGGAAAGGGACGTTTCATCCACGAGATGGCTGCGCGCTATCCGGATGTCAATTTCATCGGGATCGAAAAGTACTCCTCCGTCCTGCTCCGTGCCCTCGAAAAGACGGAGACGCAGACGGCGGACGGCCATACGCCGCCGTTATTTATCCGCATGGACGCCGAAAACATCTGCGAAGTCTTCGCTCCCGGCGAAGTGGAAGGAATCTATCTGAACTTTTCCGACCCCTGGCCCAAAGACCGGCATGCAAAACGCAGGCTGCCCGGACGGCGTTTCCTCGACCGCTACCGCAATATCCTTGCCCCCGGCGGCTTTGTCCAGTTCAAGACCGACAACAACGAGCTCTTTGATTTTGCTCTGGAAGAATTAAAAGACAGCGGCTATACGCTGGTGAGCTGCACCCGCGACCTGCATTCGGATGCGGAACTGATGAAAGATAATGTGATGACGGAATATGAGGAGCGCTTTTCTTCGCAGGGAAATAAGATCAACCGCTACCTTATCCGCATCTGAGAAGCTCTTCCAGGCGGACGCGGGCATCTTCATACGATGTGAAGACGATACCCTGCATGCCCAGGGAAAGCGCCGTATCGATATTGACCTGCCGGTCGTCCAGAAAGACGCATTCCTCCGCCTTCAGAGCGTAACGGTCCAGAAGGACACGGTAGATCGCGGGATCCGGCTTGGACAAGCGTTCAAAGCCGCTCACAACTTTTCCGTCCACGAGTGCTGCAAAGCCGAAATGCTTTTTCTCATGAATACGGAAGACATCCCTGGGATAGTTGGATAAAAGATAAACCGCATAACCCCGTTCTTTCAGTTCCCGGATCCAGGGCTCACTGTAAGGATAGGACGCCGCGATATCCTCGATATGCAAAAAGAACAGCTCCCTCTCTTTCGGATATTCGGGAAGCCGTTCTTTCATTTCCGTTATGATCTCTTCGGTAGGGCGTACGCCCAGGTCAAACTCATCCCAGACCGGATCCAGTACCAGCCGTTTGGCAAAGGTCTCCATCACCTCCGGAGCAAAACCCAGATCCCTGAGCATATACTCCTTCCAGCGGAAATCCGCCAGCACCATACCGATATCAAAGACGATGTTACGGATCATCGTTACTCAGTATACCGCAATGCAAGGCTGTGCCTGAAGCTGCGTCCAGTCGCTGGGTGCGTAACTTGTGTTCTTTTTACCGGTGGAATCCGTTGTTGTAGCCCACATGGCCAGCGGATTATACACGCCGCCCTTATACTGGACATAAATCTCCAGACCGCTTGTGTGAGAGGATTCAAAATACGGCAAATAGGTATTCTTGCTCAGATCCGGCCAGTCCAGGGTATCCTTGATCTCTTTTGCAAGAAGTGTGGTCCCGTCCAGATCTTCCAGTGCGGTGACCGTATTGAGACTGTCGATCAGCGCCATGCTGGCCGGTTCCTGTACCACCTCCGGATCGTTCGAGGCATAAACGATCGCCTGATAGATCGCATCCAGGGTACGCAGATCGTTGTCCACCTTTGCCTTTTCAATATAACGGATCAGCTGTACTGCCGCGATACCCACCAGTATGGCCATGATCGCGATCACGATGATCAGCTCCACAAGCGAAAAACCCTTATTGCCCATTCTTCTTTTTTTGCTATTTTTCTTACTCATATTGCTTTCCTCCCTACGCCGAAAAAAAGCGTATCCTTTCCCCTTGATTGTGAGTATAGCACCTTGAAAAGCCCTTGAAAAGGGCATCTATGCCATTTTTTTAACATTTCATACGTAATATTTCTTGACCCAAAGCTTCATTTTGGGTATGATATAGTTGGTAAAATAGCTTAGAAAGGACTCACCGAAATGGAAATCGTCTGCCTGGACCTTGAAGGAGTGCTGGTACCCGAGATATGGATCGCGTTTTCCGAAGCCAGCGGTATCCCTGAACTGAAACGTACTACCCGGGATGAACCGGATTACAGCAAGCTGATGTACTGGAGACTGAATATACTGAAAGAGCACGGTCTGGGCCTGAAAGAGATCCAGGATACCATTGCCGGGATCGACCCGCTGCCCGGGGCAAAGGAATTTCTCGATGAGCTGAGAAGCCTTACACAGGTCATGATCCTTTCCGATACCTTTACACAATTTGCTTCTCCTTTGATGAAAAAACTGGGCTGGCCCACGATACTCTGCAACAGTCTTGTTGTGGAAGCGGACGGAAGCATCAGCGACTTTAAGATGCGTGTGGAGAGATCCAAATATACAACGGTCAAGGCTCTGCAGTCCATCGGCTATGAGACCATCGCCGCCGGTGACAGCTATAATGACCTGGATATGATCCTTGCCGGAAAAGCAGGCTTTCTCTTCCGCAGTACGGAGGCCATCAAGACAGAACATCCCGAATTACCGGCCTTTGAAGAATATCCGGATCTACTGAATGCGATAAGCAAGGAATTATCATAAGCGCTTTTCGAAAACTCATAAAAAAGCTTAAAAGGGGGGAACGTTTATGAAAACGCTGAAGAATCTGGTCTCGATCATTCTCGGGACCGTCGGAGTGATCCTCATCGTCATGGGTGGACATGACCTGTTTTTCAGTGAAGGCGGCACCTGGGCCACGGGGATCGAAGGTACTGCACTGATCATCTTCTTTGGAGCCGGCATCGCCTGCCTGGTGATCGTGGCCGCCATATGGATCATCGGCGCGGCCCGCAGTCACTTTGCTCCTTCCGTCAACGCACCCGTAAAACAGAAAAGAGAGTATTACGGCCCCGGCTCCGACGACTTTAACGGCGCCTACGGAGACCGTGCAGGCGGCGGAGGCGATATCTCCAGTATGGTGCGCGGTGCATTCGCAGGCAGCGCCAGGGTCCAGCCCGAAGCCGCTCCCGCTCCCCAGGTAAACATCAATACCTATGCGGCACCACAGGCCGCTCCCGTAAAAACAAACGACGCCCTGGATCCCCATGCCTTCGCTGCTTCCGGTGAAACGCCTGCCGGTGCGGCCGCCAGCATGAACCCGTTATACGGCGGCGTAGTCGAAACAAAGGCTGCGAACTATGTCTCCCCTCTTGCAGGCCAGACAGCTAATGTCAATTACGACCCGGCTTACGGCGGCGGACAGCAGGGAAATAATCAATAGTAACAAAATTATAAACCGTGGGAAAACCGGGGGGACGGACCTGATGGTTCTTCAGAACGATCAGGTCCGTCCCCCCGGTTTTTTTCCGCTCACTCCACCACTTCGATCACTTCATCCAGCACATAATGGAAGGTCGGGGCGGAACCTTTGCTGTTTTCCTTATACTCCGTACGCAGGTCTGTGACATCGGCAGGATCCTCCGGATCCCTTCCCGTATAATCTCCGAGAAATACGTGTACTTTTCCGTTTTTAAAGGCTTCTACCGTGTCATTGATCAGCTTTGCCGCCCCTTCGGGCGCGATGACCCGGTTCAGCTCCAGCATCTCCACCCAGCCGCCGGAAAAGCCGGCACCCGCATCCTTCCCATGGATATGCGCGTCCAGCTCATCCTCTATGGAAACGTCCCGGAAGACTGCATCCACCGCGGAACAGACATAGGGCGACCAGTCGATGCGGCAGCCGGTCAGTGAAGTCGTGGGCGCCACGCTGATCATATCCTGATTGTAACTCACATGGATCACCGGATAGGGAAGTGCCGCATTTTCACAGGCCACGGCGGGTCCCACGGTGTCGGTATCCTGCGAGATGACCACACAGCCCTCTCCGATCAGTTTTTCCGCGCATTCCTTTTCTTTCATGTAATTGCTCCAGGTACCCGTATAACAGACTTTCATCCGGGCCACGGGACATTCGGTCCGCGCCCCCAGAAGGAAGGATGTATAAGCACTGATCACCTCGGCCACGGGAAATGCACCCACATAACCAAGCATTGCTTCCTCTTCCCGGATGCTGCCTTTATCGATCATCTCCTGCAGCTTTCTCCCGGCGACACAGCCGGTCACATATACCCCTTCATAGATCTCACCCATAAAGTTGTGATAATTCGGCAGCACCGGCTCCTGATTGGCATCCTCACAGGTCGCCTGACAGAACTGGATCTTCGGGTACTGCGCCGCCATCTTTTTCATGGCCTCTCCATAGCCGTAACTGTTGGCAAAGATGATGTCGCATTTTTCTTCTGCCAGCTCACGGATCACCGTGGAGGGATCGTCATAGGCCACGTTAAACCTTTCCAGGATACGGACCCTGCTGCCGTAGCGCGTCCGCAGATCCTCCGCAGCCCGCATGAAATTGGCCGTATAAGGCGTGCTCTCGTCGCCCACATAGATAAAACCAGCCGTGACTTTTTCGCGCTCTGTTCCGGGCCAGTCGCCGCTCATGCGGATGGAGATAAAGACCAGCAGCACCAGAAAAGAAGTAAGGACTGTAAGGAGGATCCCGCTTTTTTCATCTTTCATCAGGCTTTACCTCCTTCTTTCCGTTCTTTATCATTCTTCTCTTCGTTCTCCCCGGCCGGGCTTTCCTTTTTTTCTTCGTCTTTCTCCGCAGCGGATCCGTTCCCGTACAGAGCCTCCACATCGATCACCCTGTCCTCGATGAGCTTCAGGAAGATATCCAGAAGCTGCGGATCAAACTGACTTCCGCGGTTATTTTTCAACTCATTCAATACATAGGAAAAATCCTGCTTCTTCCGGTATACACGGTTGGCCGTCATGGCATCGAAGGCGTCGGCGATGGCGATGATCCTGCCGTAAAGGGGGATCTCCTCGCCCTTTAAGCCGTCGGGATAGCCCCTGCCGTCATAGCGCTCATGATGGTATCGCGCTCCTTCCACTACGTGATCGATACTCGTAAGGCCTTTCAGGATCTCGGCTCCCCTTGTCACGTGGGTCTTCATCACCGCATATTCCTCATCATCCAGACGTGCCGGTTTGTTCAGGATACGATCCGGGATGCCGACCTTTCCGATATCATGGAGCAGGGCGGCCCTGCGGAGGTTTTCCTGTTCCTTTTTCGTAAAGCCGTATTCCCTGGCGATAAGAACGGAATAATCCGACACCCTTTTGGAATGCTGGCTGGTACGCTCGTCCTTGGCATCCACCGTAGCTGCGATGGCCATGATGGTCTCACCGCTCATCCGGTTCTGCTTTTCCGACATTTCCAGGCGTTCCTGCTGCATACGCATGGTCCCCTGCACCTGTCTGCGGGTGATATAGGCCGTGAGCCAGCCTACGAAGAGCCCGCCTACGATGATCATATAATAACGGAACCAGCCGTTGTCATAGATCGCTTTTTCTTTGGTAAAGCTGTAGATGCTCTCCTCCAGGAGCGCTCCGTTTTCCGGATCCAGGATCGCGAGATGGAAACTGTAATCTCCGGGCGGCAGATTCGTATAAGTCACGGTACTCAGTTCGCTCTGGAGCACCGTTGTCCAGCTGTTGTCCAGTCCCTCCAGATAATAGGAGATCTCGGGGTCTTCCAGCGTATAGTTCACCACTTCACAGACCAGTTCCAGACGGTTCACTTCTCTCGGGATACTGAAGCTGCGGCCGCGCTCGACCCTGCTGCTCTTCTCATCCATACGCACTTCATTCACCCGCAGACGGTAGGAACGCCGCGGCGGGCGATAGGCATCGGTATCGACTGCAAAGATACCGCGGTCGGTACAGAGATAGAGCAGTTTATCTTCCGTATAGGCGCTCCAGGCATTGGCCGTAAGGCTGCCCATCAGTCCCAGCCGGGAATCCAGAAGAACGACCTCCGGCTTTTCCGCATTCAGGAGCTGGTTCCGGTTCACGACATAGACGCCGCTGGATCCGGGGACAAACAGTTCTCCGTCCTCATCACGGATCACATCATAGTTATTTGAATAAGGAAACGAGCTAAAGGTCTTCACCGTATCCTTCTCCAGATAACAGAGGCTGTTACTTGTCACCAGGAAGAATTTTCCTTCCTCACTGTCCTTAACGATACGAAGGATCACATCGGAAGGCAGACCGTTTTCCTTCGTAATGTGGGTGCTGATCTTTCCGTCCCGGATGCGGAAGATGCCGTTTCCGTCGGTACCCGCCAGAAGACTGCCGTCAGACTCCTCTTCCATGCAGAGAATGGCAGCGCTGCCCAGATCCGCTCCGTAGGGAATGCTGTTCACGACTTTTCCGTTCTTTATATAAAACAGTCCTTCACTGCCCGAAGCAGCCATGGTCCCGTCCGCCAGCTCCCGGCAGACACGAACACGGCTTCCGCATTCTTCAAACTGCGTGACCGTTCCCTTACGGTCCGTACAGACCAGCCCGGCTCCGTAAGAGCAGACCCAGAGGCGGTCCTTCCGGTCCACGGTCAGACAGCGTACACGACTGTCGGAAAACAGCTTTGAAAACTCATCCGTGACCTTTCCCGAGCCGGAAAGCTTCAGGATATCAAGGCCGTCGTCGGTACCGGCATACAGTCTCCCGTTCCACAGCGCCGTGGTATTCACTACCGTATCCTCCAGCCCCTTCAGCCTGTACAGCTCTGTAAACGGCGAGGGTGTGAGCCTTAAGAGTCCCTGACGGGAACTGGCAAACCACAGGTTTCCCTGATAGTCCTCACACATTTTCTCCACGGAATAGTTGAAATCTCCGGTCTCCGGTTTCTCAAATCCCTTGCCTCCGATCAGCCGGCCGATACCGTTATCGGCGCAGACCCAGATATCCCCGTTCGACCGGACCCGGATACTGTTGATCTTGCTCAGGCCCGGACAGCGGATCTCACGTTCCTCCTTCAGCCGGTCCGAAACGGAAAAGACCTTAAGCGTGCCTTCGGTGGTCCCGGCATAAAGGCTTCCGTCGCTGTCGCAGAAACAGCTGCTGTAACTCGTTTCGGAATGCTCTTCCACAACGGCACCGCCACGGATCAGGAAAAGCCTTCCTTCGGAATTTATAAGGACCATGGCACCGTTATCGCAGGCCGTAAGCTCCGCGACATAACCCACCTCTTCCAGCACCGCGCTCACGCTGATCCCGTCATTCAGCTTAAGGACCGCCAGACCGTTTGCCGTCCCGATATAATAGGCGCCGTCGTCCCCCTGACGGATACAGCGTATGGATTCCGAAGGCAGCCCGTCTTCCGCCTTGTACACGTTAACGATGCGCTCATTGATCATCATCGCCAGGCCGTTATCGTTGGTGCCGATCCAGAGTCTTCCTTCTCCGTCCACAAAAAGACAGTTCGCGTTTTTCACATCTTCCAGCTCGTTCATATAACGGAATTCGCTGCCGTTATAACGGTACAGTCCCGCATAGGTGGCGATCCAGAGGATGCCGTCGCCGCTTTCCGCCACATCGTTCGCATGTCCGCAGGGCAGACCGTTATCGCTGGAAAAGACCGTCTGGATCCAGGAGGTCTCGTCCTCCGCGCGGACTTTCATCGGGGAAAAGAACAGCGGGATCAGAAGAAAGAGCAGGGCCTTCTTTATGTCCCCGGAGGAAGCCTTCTCATTTTCCGGCGTTTTCTCCGGCCTGCGCGACAAAACGAACTCACGGATACGGATCAGAAGATAAAGGAAGAATACCGATACGGTTTTATCCAGAAATTCAACATAAAGATTCCCTATGCCCGTTGCCAGAACACGGGGGAGATTCATCTCCAGGAAATAATCCCTTACTCCCTTTCCCCAGATATTTCCGTCATCAAGCTCTCCGAGCAGGAGGCTGATAGGCGTGGAGATCAGCACGGAAAGCAGGGTGATGCCCACCGCCACCGTCATTGCCATAAGAAAACTGTTGATATATTTCTTTTTTCCGGCATATCCCGCCACCAGACCGATCACGACACTGACCACGGCATAATAAAGCATCGTCGGCTCCCAGAGGGCGTTGATCAGGTTGTTTGTAAGACCCACAACGGCTCCGTGTACCGGTCCCATAAAATACGCAGCCAGTATCGTCCCCACCACGTCCAGCCAGAGAGGCAGCTGCAGACGGATCGCAAGCTGCCTGCCAAAGTAATTCATAAGAATACATATCAATGTCAGAAGAACATATCTGAGCTTTTCTTTCGTTTCCATCTCATCCCCCCGGGGATACCGCTCTATGGAGAAAACAGGGCTTTTTCCATAGACGAACAGGAGCCCCAAAGGGCTCCTGTCCTATCCTTAATCCCCTTATTTCAAGGAGATTATATAAGCATTATGTACCCGCGTCAATGATTTCTGTACTTATTCCCCTGGTCCGTACCGTTTATCTTCACACTTCCCATATCGGTATCCAGAACATACTTTGCGTTGGCATTACTGTTCTTTACATCGATGCTGCCCATGCCGCAGTCGGCTGTCAGCTCATCAAACTCGCCATCGACATTGATGCTGCCCATGCCCGCGTCACATTCCGCTCTGTCAAAACGGCCGTCCACGATCTTGATCGCACCCATGTCCGCATCAAAACTGCCTTTCGTAAACTGCACGCTGTCTACGGTAATGCTTCCCATATCCGCGTTCAGATCCAGTTTCTCTGTATGGCAGTTTTTCAGTGTGATCCCGCCCATATTGGCCTCGAGATTCACGTCTGCCGCATTGATACCTTCCAGACGGATACTGCCCATATCCATCTCCAGCTCTATATTTCCGATCGCACCGTGAGGAATGGTAATGATCATACTGCAATTGGAAGGAAAGTCGTTTGAAAACAGTCCCCAGCTGTAGGATTTGCCCTGGATCTTGAGCTTATCGCCCGAGATCTCCACCGAAGGCTCTTTTCCGGAAGGATAGTTTTTGAATTCCACACCGTAGTCACTGCCTGCCACGATCTCCAGATCGCCGATGGGAAGCTTTCCTTCTATGGAAGTGAAGGCCCCCGTCGATTCCACCTGGCTCGTCACGGCTTTCTTCCCGAAGACGGAAGGGATGATCCCTGCCGTAAGTCCTCTCAGACCGTTGAAAAAGAAACCTGCCAGATGTGAGATCCCGAATACTATTATAACAATGATCGTTACGGCGTTGATCCTGCGTACATAACGCTTTCTCCATTCACTCGTGTTCATGACTTCCCTCCTTATCTTTCATCGCAGAGGACAGGATCGCATAAATGATGCCGGCCAGCGGCCAGATCACCCAGGTCGTGCCCCAGGAAAAGGTGACAAAACTGAGGATCAGATAAATATCCCTTACCGTGACCCAGTAAACGCTCATCAGACGCTCCGCCGCCGGGCTCGCGTATTCCGGTACGGCGCCTTCCCGATAGCTGCCGCTGATGGTTTCCACATCATTGAGCTTGAGGATCACATCGAAGGAACCCTTGATCATCGAGCTGTGGATGATCAGGAACACACCGGCTGCCACCATCAGGAAGAGCTGCAGTGTCGCCACCAGTTCCCCGGCTGCTCCTACCTTTTCAAACAGCAAAAAGGGAAGCCAGCAGGATGCGCACAGGATGATCCCGAGGATCAGCTGCAGGGCAAAAGAGCTTTGATAACGCTGTTTTTCCTGGCGTACATAATTGGCTGTCGCATAATCGATCGCACAGAGTTCCTTTCGTATATAACTCCAGCGGTTCCCCCGTATCCCCAGAAGGACCAGGAAGCAGACGCCCATGATGATGAGTATGAACATCAGGACAACGCCGATGCCTTCCGGCAGGTGCAGGGAGGAAAACAGGATCGGTCCCGTCACGCTCAGGATAAAGAGTGCTACCGAGAGTGCCACACCCGCCGCCCGGGCACCGCAGAACTGCAGATAATCCTTTACTTCATCCAGGATGAGCATGCGCCGCGGCTCGCGTTCCGTAAGTTCGTGCTCCTTTGCCAGTTCGTCCTCCAGTCCCAGCGCCTCCGCCAGATCTTCCAGATTACCGAACTCGCTGATCACGGTACCCACGGCTTCGTTCTCACTTTTTCCTTCCGCGAGCAGTTCATTATACTTGTCTTCCATCATCTGCAACAGCTCTCTTTTTGCCTTTTCCACCTCGGCGGTCCGGGGCATGTTTGCAAACATGGCTTCCAGATAATTTCTTATGGTTTCCATTTACGCCTCCTCATTTTGGGCAGTTCCTATACTGCCTCGATAAACCGTTCCACCACATCTCTGGTCAGCTCCCATTCGGCGCATTTTTCCTTATAGTAGCGCCTTCCTTCTTCGCTGATCCGGTAATACGTCCGTTTCTTTCCGCTTCCTTCCGCTGTCTCCTCCCAGGATTCGATGTAGCCGTTTTTTTCCATACGGCTGAATGCGGAATACAGCGTTGTTTCCTTGATCACATACTTTTCATCGCTGATGCTGCGGATCTTTTTGGAGATCTCGTAGCCGTAGGACGGTGCCTGCTTCAGGATGTACAGGATCATCGTATCGTTGTAACCGCGTATCACATCGCTGCTGATCGCGGCCGGCATATCCGACATGTGTTTCACCTCCTCTGAATTTCCGTATGAGCTGATCTTTCTCCGCCGTTACCGTGTTCCCGCCGGCTTTGCTGTTTTACACGGTTTCCGGTTTCTGTTCTTTCCTCCTCCGGTACATCGTCATGTATCCGGAAAATGTTTTTACATCTGACGTTGCTTTGCCTGTCGTTGCTTCGACTGGCGTTGCTATGTCTGTCGTAACTACGGCTATCGTACCACGGCTGTCGTGGTATGTCAAGAATTTTTTTTTATGATAGAATAGAGATTGTCATCTGTTTCTCTTTTTACGGATCTCAGGCGTAAAAAAAACAGACGGCTGCGGCCCCGGCCGCAAATATACACAGTTCATTCAGATTGGAGGTTACCATGGCAAAAACGTTACAGGACATTCAGCAGCTCATCAAAGACAAAGGTATCCGCATGGTCGATTTCAAGCTCACCGATATTGACGGACGCTGGCGTCACTTAAGCATTCCGGCAGAGCGTCTGACGGAAGCCACAATGGAACTGGGCATCGGCTTCGATGCAAGTAATTACGGCTATGCGCCCATCGAAAGCAGCGACATGGTCTTTATCCCGGTTCTGGATTCGGCGGTGATCGACCGATACGCCGAGATCCCTACCCTGTCCATGATCGGCGACGTACGGGTCATCGATCTTCCCAACAACCGTCCTTTTGACCAGTATCCCCGTAACGTGGCGATACGGGCTTTGGAATATATGAAAGAAACCGGTCTGGCCGATCAGATGATCATCGGACCCGAATATGAGTTTTATCTTTTCGATGAAGTAAGATACAATACCGATTACTTTGACCAGTATTCCTATATACACACTTCCCAGGCAGCTTTTGCCTCCGGTGCGGATGACAACAATAACGGCTACCAGCTGCAACCCGGTGCCGGCTATCACAACACACTGCCCACGGATATCCGTAACGACCTGCGCAGCCGTATGTGCCTGGCCATGAGCGAATGGGGCGTGGATGTAAAATATCACCATCCCGAAGTGGGCGGCAGCGGCCAGATGGAGATCGAGGTAGAGCTGGGCGATATGCTGAAGCTGGCTGACGATACCATGAGCGCCAAATACGTGATCAAGAACGAAGCCGTTGCGGACGGCATCACCGCCACCTTCATGCCGAAGCCCCTCGCACAGGAAGCCGGCAGCGGCATGCATGTGCATATGCTGCTCTTCAAGGACGGCAAGCCCGTTTTCTACGATAAGGACGGTTATGCGCAGCTGAGCAAGGAAGCGCACTGGTTCATGGGCGGACTGCTCTACCATGCACGTTCCCTCTGCGCGATCACCAATCCTTCCACCAACAGCTACAAACGTCTGGTGCCCGGCTTTGAAGCACCCGTGACCATCGGCTATGCCATGAGCAACCGCAGCGCCGTGATCCGTATCCCGGCCTATGCAAAGACTCCCGAGACCAAGCGTTTCGAGCTGCGCAATCCCGACGCCACCTGCAATCCTTATCTGGCTTATTCCGCGATCCTGATGGCCGGTCTGGACGGCGTAAAGAATAAGATCGATCCTCACGAGAAGGGCTGGGGACCTTACGATTTCAATCTCTATACCCTTTCGGAGGAGGAAAAGAAAAAGATCAGCGGTCTGCCCGCCACTCTGGACGAAGCGCTGGATGAGCTGGAAAAAGACCACGACTATCTGACCGCCGGCGGTGTGTTCCCCGAGCGCCTGCTGACACAGCTCGTCGGACGTCTGCGGAAGACTTCCTCAAAGATCAACCGTCTGCCCCATCCCATGGAATTTGCGATGTATTACGATCTGTGATACCGGGCGGCAAGCCTGCTGATCAATGTATCGGCCCGAAGCCACGCAGCAAGTGCGTGGCCCGGGTCTGAACAGTAAACGAATGCATCATAAACAGTAGAAGGACAGGATGAGAATATGGATGCTGTAGTGATCAGGGTGGGAAGCGTGCTCCATACCGGAGCGGATAAAGTGGAATGTCTGGAATTACTGACCAGCGGCAAGGTCGAGATCATCTCGCCGGATTTTCACTTTACTGCGGAACGCGGCACGATCCTCGGTCTGTTTGAATTCCCGGGAGAGACCTATAATTATACCTATATCGCCAAGGAAGACTGTACGGTGGAGCGCTATCCCTTCCGGAGAAAATCCGATGCGGATCCCATCGTGCGGGACCGGGCAGACGAATGTGATGTTCTGGTCAGCGCCAACGCGGCCCTGGCCCTCTCCTTTCTCGGTCATTACAAACGGAGCCTGCGCAGGACGGAAACCCTGCGCAGGGCCATCACAAAAGCATATAACGACTACCGGCGCCTGTGCAGCGAAAACGGTTTTGTGATCCAGCCCTGGCCTCTGGCGGAAGAACAGGAACGCTTCATACCCGAAACGGAACTGCCCGACTGGCTGGGGGATTATTATGACCAGCTGGGGCTGATGCCTTCCGCGACCAAGCGCAGTTTTTACGGTACCCACACTTCTCTTACCACTGCGGCGATCCTGCAGTCCATAAACCATATCCAGCTGATCCGCCGGCTCTATGACCAGCTGAACACTTACACCGGCGACATGCGGGAACGCTATCTTTCAGGCATCGATCTTTTTGATCTCTATGCCAATCTGCGCCACCGCATCGGCGAAAACAGGGAACTTGCCTCTGCCATCGGTAACGCTCTTTACGATTACAGGACCGCGATCGAAAAAACAGGACTGCTGCCGGCAGCTGTTCTGGAAAAATACGAGAATTTCCAAAAGAAAAAACTGCCGGAAAACGCTGCAGCAGAGCCGGCCGCTCCGCTTTCCGAAGAAAAGGTGCCGGAAAAGCCCTCTCTCAAAAAGACTGCTGTGGATCCCTTTGCACCTCTTGTCCGTTCCCTGGACCGCATCCTTGCCTATACGCAGCTGGACGAGGCCGAAGAAGAACGTTTCCGCAGCCTGATCGAAGAGTACCGCGGACTTACCGACAAGAACGCGCCGGAGGATGCCGTGCGCAAACTCCGCACGGATATCGGCAAAGGCTTTTTCAATCTCTACGAAAGCGCACTCCTGGCCGCCATGGAGGATCCGCATATGCCTCCGCTGGCCGTGCGTCTCTTCCTGCACTTCGGATATATGGACGAAGAACTGGTTGGCCGTGATAATGCGCTGTCGCTGCTGGATCTTCTGGAACAATACGACGATGAACCCGGGGAACTCGAGCTGGTCCGCTTCCGTGACCATCCGAAGCAGGAGGCTGCATCCACCAAGCATGTCTATACGATATACGAATGGCTTTCCGCGATCTACCGCGGAGCAAAAGAGCCGTCCAAAAACGAATTTGAACAGGATTTTCCTGCCTGGCTGAAAAGCCGGCGGCAGAGCGGCGATATCACCGAAGAACAGGAAGCGCGCTATCTGAAATCCCCCAGGGAGCGTATGCGTTTTGAGCTGGACAATTTCTTCCAGCTGAGCATGCGTATCGCTTCGGGACGTCCTTCCGTTTTCTGCCCGGTGCTTTCCGCCCACAATATGATACGCTCTCCGGAACAGATGCTGGTCTCCGCCTCCGCGATCCAGGAAAACTGGGACAAACTGCGCGAGATCGATTATTCCCTCTTTTTCCGTGAGGCGCTTTACCAGAATCCGGAATACGGACTTCCGCGGGAAAGCCTGCTCCTGGAGGTATTGCCGGATGTGATACTGCTTCCGATGGTCGGAAGCCGCGGCGGCCTGTGGCAGGAGATCACGGGCGTTCACCGCGATACCCCCGCCCGGATGTTCCTTCCGGTCTTTTCCACCGAAGATCTCTCCCTGCTGCAGCTGCGTATGGCGGCGCAGTTCCGCTGGCAGATCTGCCGCCGGGTACAGGGTGCCCGCTGGAACGATGTTTCCGATCCTTCCCTCACCTCGGAATACTGCGATTACCTGCAGTTTTACCGCAGGAATTCCGATCTTTCCTCCGATGCGAAGGAAAAGGTCAAGGGTGAGATCCTTTCCTGCAAGAACAGCTATGAAAATGTCTTCATGCTGGATTATATCCAGTGGCTCCGCTACGAAAGCCAGGGCTCGCCGCGGCTGAACAAGGTCGCCAAGCGTATCCTCTTCCAGTACTGTCCGTTCTCGGCACCCATACGGCGGCGCCTCGAAAGCAATCCCATGTACGCGGATATGGTACGCCGTCACAACGGCATTGCTGCAAAAAAGAGAAAGAGCCTGCAGCTGAAATATGACAAGGTCAGAAAAGAACACGGCAGCCTGCCGCGTACGATCGAGAAATTCCTGCATTATTATGAGAGCTGAAGCTCTCGCTTACAGTTCTCTTTCGATCCTGTCGATCCAGTGACGCGGAGAAAATTCATCCGTATAAGGAAAGGGCGTAATCTCTGCCTGAAGAAATTCCCTGCTGATCTCCTCCGGTGAACGGATCAGCAATACCTGCTCCGGGTCATAGAAACGCATATGCTTCACCTCGGGATTGTTGCTGATCAGCTTTTTCCCGTAGGCAATGGCTTCAAAATAACGCAGGCTCACACCGCCCTCTCCCTCAATGATATCCAGCAGCGTATCGGCTGCCGCCGTATCTCTCAGAAGCTCCTCATACTCCTTCGGACTGTCATATACAATGCCCGGCAGCCGCGGGCTGTCGCCCTGGGCATAGCAGATCCCCATCGAACACTTTTCTCCCAGCCCGCTAAGCCTTTTCCATATCCCTTCCAGGGCAGCACGGCGTCCGGTATCCGAACCCCAGAAATACACGCCGCCGCTGTGTTCCGCTGTGATCTCCGCTTTTGAATAATAGTTATCAAAATAGCGCAGACCGTAGTTTTCCGCATCACGGCGCGAATAGCTGTAGATCAGGTCGAAGGAGACATTCTTCATATACATCCGGGCTTCCGCCGCAAACCAGCTGCTCATGCGGTCGATGAAGCAGAGCACGAGCCTTACGCCATAATCGCGTTTCCAGTGCTTCAGCCAGGCCGGTTCGAAAAAGGGGATCGAAAAATTGTTAAAAATAAGGCACAAGCCGGGATGAAGGGATGCCTCCTCCCGGACCAGTGCCTCAAATTCCTTATTCTTCCATATCCCGCGCAGGGGCGCAGGATGACGGCGGTTCAGACCGCGCTTATGATGAAGACGGTACAGTCCCTTCAGCGCCTTCGGATGCGGAAGGCCGGATACAAAACGTACCCGTTCGTCTTCCTTCAGATCCGCAAACATCCGGTCAAAGAGAGGATTTTCCTCCCCACCGGTAAAGATCAGCGCATGCATACCGACCGCCCTTTTCCGCTACAGGCTCATGCACCTTTTCCAAGTGCAAAGGCCTTTTTGTTCATCTCCAGGAACTTCGCCGGCACCTGTGCTTCCAGTGCCTTCGTCCAGTCCTCCTCGGGGATGTCAAAATAATGGGAGAGACGGCCCATCAATACGATGTTCACCGCCTTGACGCTCCCGGCTTCCTCTGCCAGCTTCAGGCAGTCCAGCGCATCCACCTTCACGCCGGCATCCGTCATCTTTTTCACCAGATCCTCCGGATACTGCATGGCGCCGGTGATGACCGGCATGGGATCGATCTGCTGGATATTGGTGACGATCTGCCCGTCCGCTTTCAAATACTCCATCCAACGGGCCGCCTCCAGCAGCTCAAAGCTGACGATATAATCCGCTTCGCCCTTGTCGATCACAGGGGAATATACCTTTTCGCCGTAACGTACATAAGTGACCACGCTGCCTCCGCGCTGGCTCATGCCATGCACTTCGGAAACCTTCACATCATATCCGGCATCCAGAAGGAGCCGTCCCAGAAGCTTGCTCGCAAGAAGCGATCCCTGACCGCCCACGCCGACGATCATGATATTGGTCGTTTTCATCCTTCCGCACCCCCTTCAAATGCGCCCACAGGGCAGAGCTGGCTGCACACGCCGCAGCCGACGCAGAGTGTATTATCCACATGCGCCTTGCCGTCGCGGATGGAAACCGCCGGGCAGCCGATGCGCATGCAGCTCTTGCAGCCGATACATTTGTCCTTATTCACCGTAAGCGGCGCTTTGTGCTTCACATATTTAAGCAAAGCACAGGGTCTGCGGGAAATGATAACCGACGGGGCATCCGCAGCCAGTTCTTCCTTCAGGACACGGTCGCATTCCGCCAGATCGTAAGGATCCACGACCACCACACGCTCGAAGCCCATGGCGCGGCAAAGCGCTTCCAGATCGATCTTTCCGGCAGGGTCGCCCTTGATATTGTAGCCGGTCGTAGGGTTCTGCTGGTGTCCGGTCATTCCGGTAATGGAATTGTCCAGGATGATCACCGTGGAATTGGACTGGTTATAAGCGATATTGGCCAGACCGGTCATGCCGCTGTGCATGAAAGTCGAATCACCGATCACGGCAACGGTCTTATGCTCGTTCTCGCCTTCCCCTGCGATATTGAAACCATGGATCGCCGAAAGTGACGCGCCCATGCAGAGCGTCATATCGATGGCCGAAAGCGGCGCCACCGCACCCAGCGTATAGCAGCCGATATCTCCGAGCACCGTGCATTTATTCTTATTCAGGGTATAGAAAAGACCGCGGTGAGGGCAGCCCGCGCACATCACGGGAGGACGCATCGGGATCTGCGCATCGACGGCTTTTCCTTCCGGAAGCTCCTGCTTCAGAGCTTTGCGGATCAGATTCTGCGAGAACTCACCTTCCATCGGGAAAAGCGCTTTTCCTTCCACCTGAAGGCCAAGAGCGCGGCAGTGATCCTCGATGATGGGATCCAGTTCCTCCACCACCACAAGGCGCTCTACCGACGCCGCAAAATCTTTTATCAGTTTCTCCGGCAGGGGATTGAGCATTCCGAGCTTCAGTACGGAGATGCTGTCGCCGAATACTTCTTTCACATACTGGTAGCAGGTAGATGAGGTGATGATCCCCATTTTGCTGCCTTCCGCCTTCTCGATACGATTGACGGGAGCAGTCTCCGCCCACTCCCTGAGCTTTCTGGTACGCTCTTCCACAAAAGGATGGCGGCGGATCGCGTTCCCCGGCATCATCACATACTTGGGAATGTCCTTCGTATACGGCTTTTTCTCCGGCAGCACGCGCTCCGACGTTTCCACCACGCTCTGTGAATGAGCCACACGCGTGCACATCTTGATGATCACGGGAGTATCGTATTCCTCGGAAAGCGTATAGGCGAGCTTTACAAACTCCAGGCTCTCGGCACTGTCCGAGGGCTCCAGAAGAGGCACCTTGGACGCAATGGCGTGATGACGGCTGTCCTGCTCATTCTGCGAGCTGTGCATGCCCGGATCGTCCGCCACGCCGATGATGAAGCCGCCGTTCACGCCGGTATAGCTCATCGTATACAGGGGATCCGCGGCCACGTTCAATCCCACATGCTTCATGCCGCAGAAGACCCTGCGGCCGGCAAGGCTGGCACCGAAGGCCGCTTCCATAGCCACTTTTTCATTGGGCGCCCACTCGCAGTAGATGTCGTCGTACCTGACAGCCTCCTCCGTGATCTCGGTACTGGGCGTACCGGGATAGCTGGAGACGAAACAACAGCCGGCTTCGTACAGACCGCGGGCAAACGCTTTATTTCCCAGCATCAGTTCTTTCATGTCTCTGCTCCTTTTTCGGCAGTCTTCCGGCATCCCTTTCATCTCTATCCGATCTGCCGATTTTCTGTCGGAATCTTTTGTCTGTTTTCCTGCAATAGCGGCGGCCGCACGGCCGCCAAACTTTATCAAGTATAACATAGCGCCCATGCTGCGGCAAGGGGGACTTTTCCCCTAAAACACCGGGTGCCTGCCTGCGTTTATGCTGCGTATCTTTCGGCAATTTGTGATATACTCATATATCCCCTTTTATGGTAATATTATGGAATAGTTTATCTCGCCGGAGGAAAATGATGAAAAAGAAACTGCTGCCCCTGCTGCTCTGCTGCACCCTGCTGGCTGCCTGCGGAGACAATGACGGTAAAAGCGTAGCGGCGGAGACGCCGACACCCACGAAAGCTGTCGTTTCCGAAATGCCTTCACAATCCGATACGACCGTCGATCCCCTGACCGCTCTTCAGGACTGCCTCGCAAACGGCCGCTCCATCCCTTCGGAGGCCGCTCTTCCGGAAGGCGTTTCCCTGAGCCCGGAATTTCTCGAACAGGCTCTCGTGCGTAACGGCAATACTTCGCGTCTGCGCGACGTGATGCTGAAAGCTTCCAAAGGAAAAGAGATCACCCTGGCCTACCTGGGCGGCTCCATCACCGCCGGCTCCAATGCTTCCCCCATGGAAAGCGCCTGCTGGGCCGCGCAGACCACCGAATGGTGGCGGAATACCTTTCCCCTTGCAAAGATCAACTACGTGAACGCCGGGATCGGCGCGACCGACTCCTACGTGGGCGTGCACCGTGTGGAACAGGAGATCCTGCAATGCCATCCGGATGTGGTGGTCGTGGAGTTTTCCGTAAATGATACAAAAAGCTTGAATGTCGAAACTTACGAGAGCCTGCTGCGCCGCCTGCTGGAAAGCGAAAGCCGCCCTGCGGTCGTCCCCCTCATGCTCTGTACCGCCGGCAGCACCTTTGCGGCGGACCACGCGCCGCTGGCGATACTTTATGATCTCCCCATCATCGCCTATTTCAACCTCTTTGGAACGGGCATGCTCGCCTGGGATCAGGCCGGGGACAGCGACGGGGTGCATCCGAAGAACGAAGGACACGCCGTGATCAGCGCCCTCATGTGCTCCTTCTATGAAACGGTCCTGGAGGAACTGGTCACGGATGCGGAGAACCGAGGCCTGGATACGGTCTCTCAGGAAGCCGAAACGGAGCGCTCCTCTGCGGAGCTGCCCGAAGGGCAGACGCCGGGACGCTATGAAGATGCCTCCTTTATCTATGCCGATAATGCGGCAGATCTGAAGATCGAAAGCGAAGGCTTTGTTCCCATGGACAGCGACGGCCCCATCCTCCACGGTAAAGGCTGGGTCACGAAGGAAGCCGGCAGCTTTTCTTTTGAGTGCGAAGCCCGCACCATCGGATTTGCGTATCTCAGGTCAGACGCTTCTGCGGACCCCGGGCCCGCGGTCTATGACGTATATGCGGATGATACTTTAATATGCAGCATCGACCTGACAGCAAATATTACCGGCAGCGGCCCCCTGCAGTATTGCGAGATATTAAAAGAGGACCGGCCCGCACTTCATAAAGTGCGTCTGGTCCCCTCTGAGGATAACAGCGGTATGGAATTTACGATCCTCGGACTGGCATTAGGAAAATAAAACCTGAACTTGCTGATCAGAGTATCGGCCCGCAGCCACGCAGCAAGTGCGTGGCTCGGGTCTGAACAGAAACTTCCGGAGGATCAGTAATTCGCTTCATGCACCTCGAAGTAGGCCTGGGGATGATTGCAGACCGGGCATACTTCGGGTGCTTCGGTTCCCACCACGATGTGTCCGCAGTTGCGGCACTCCCATACCTTCACTTCGCTTTTTTTGAAGACTTCCTGCATCTCCACATTCTTAAGCAGGGCACGGTAGCGCTCTTCATGCGCTTTTTCGATGGCGGCTACGCCGCGGAATTTCGCCGCAAGCTCGGGAAAGCCTTCTTCCTCCGCAGTTTTGGCAAAGCCCTCGTACATATCCGTCCACTCGTAGTTCTCACCTTCCGCTGCTGCCGCAAGGTTTTCCTTCGTATCTCCGATCCCTTCCAGCTCCTTGAACCAGAGCTTCGCATGTTCCTTCTCGTTATCCGCGGTCTTCAGAAAAAGTGCCGCGATCTGCTCATAGCCTTCCTTTTTTGCCTTGGATGCAAAATAGGTATACTTGTTCCTTGCTTCCGATTCCCCGGCAAAAGCCGCTTCCAGATTCTTCTCGGTCTGCGTTCCCGCGTATTTGCTCTTTCCCATAATACCCATCCTTTCTTTGCCGCTCATGCGGCTGACCTGACAGTTCCGTATCCTATTTTATCGGATCGCGCTTCCCTTTTCAACAGACAAGTGCCTGATCTTAACCCTTCTTTTTCATAAATGTTTTCTCAAAAAAAGGAGTCGCGATCCGCAACCCCTTTCGCTTTCTCACTGTTTTTTCTTTACTAGTCCACATCATCACAGAATCCGAGGATCCCGCGTTTATCCTCAAAAAAATTCTTATCTGTTGTATAATAGTAGCCGTTTCCGTTTTCACCAAAGATCCGCTGGTTTCCATATGTCCGGATCAGTTTAATAAAGCCGTTTTCCGCAGATCCGCGATAGGTCCGGTATCCGCTCTTGAATGTAAGATCCCCGTTCCACAGACCGTTGACCACTTCGCCGCTGATACTGTTCACCCTGTTATCCGTATAGTATACATTAGACTCCTGATATCCGTTCGGCCAGTCTTTTTCCCAATTTCCTTTTGCATAATACATGGTAGATCCCGTAATGGAATACCATTCGCCTTCACCGTCTCTCATTTCGCCATCGAATTGCCCGATATACAGCATATAGATCCTCGCTTTTTTCTCCCCTTCCACATAATAGACCCCAAATCCCTTTTGTGCATCACAATATCTACCCTCATACGCATCACACAAAAGAATAAAAACCGATCCTTCCTCCTGTACCTGTTTCAGCACATCTATAAGCTTTCCTTCTTCCTGAACCTCCAGGATCCGTTTGCAGGCCTCTTCCGCATCCTTTCTTTTCTGTATCTTATCCCTCTCACCCGAGATCGCATCCGATAAAGAAAGAAATCTCGGATCACGCGTCTTATCCAGACCCTTTTTCACCAGCGCTTCCGCTTCCTCATACTTTTTTTCCGACAGATAAGCGTCCGCTACCGCGCAGTAGTAATCCGCAGCTCTATCCAGGATCCCTTCCGATCTGGCAATAGTCTTATCCCCGATACCGCACAGATAATCCCCTGCTTCCAGATCTCCTTTTTCATCTGCTACTTTTTCCGCGATCCTGATATATACTTCGATCTCCTGTTCCAGAAAACTGTCTTCCTTCGTTTCCTGGTAAGCGGAGTCCAGGCACTGAACGGCATCCTCGTACTGTTCTTTTATGATCATCTCACTGGCCATTTCCTGATAAACGGCAGCTCTCTCCTTTTTGTAATCATAAGAATACGGAAGATACAGCTCCGCAAGTTCCAGCATCCGGAAAGCGTTTTCATGCATGTCTTCTCTGGAATACTCATCCGCCTTTGTCATATAGTAAGTTCCCAGAAGTTCCTTTGCTTCGGAATTCTCCTCATCGACCTCCAAAGCCGAAAGATAATGCTCGATCGCTTCTCTTTCTCTGTTCTGTGCCATGCAGAGTCTTCCCGCATCCAGTTCTCTTTGAAGGATCACATCCGGACGTTTGTCATAAATGTTCTTCTGATAAAGTCCATAACCAAGCACGATCATCCCGATGACCGCGGCAGCAAGTACCACTCTGCGTATCCTTCGTCCCAGATCGGTCCTTTTTACGCCATCGATGGCCTTCATCATTTCTCCCGCATCAGCATAACGCTTTGCGGGATTTTTCTGCATTGCCTTCTCTATGATCTTCTGAAGGGTAATGCTCACGGACGGATGAAAAGCGGAGATCGGTGTCACATCCTGAAAAGCAACCTGCGGAGAATAGCCGCAGATCAGGTAATACAGACTGGCCCCGATCGCATATACGTCTGTCCTTGTGCTTATCCCATCAGCTTCTTTTATGCCGACGTCGCTGTTTTTCCCCTGTTTTCCTGTATTGCCGCCATTACGGACGCCCTTGTCCTCCGTATCCGCCTTTTCCTTATTCTCCGTTTCCCGGTCTGCGGTCTCCTGCACATCCGAAAGAAGTTCCGTCTTTTCGTTTTTCAGGGCAACGGTATCTCCTGATGTATCGGGGATATCCTCATCAGCCTGAAAATATCCCTGATACTGCTCCGGCGCCGCATAACCCGGCGTTGCTCCGATAGAAGCCGCTCCTTTTTTAAAGAAAAGGGAGGTGTTAAAGTCAATAAGGCAGATATCATTTTCGTTTGTTATCATGATATTTCCCGGTTTGATATCACAATGAATGATCGGCGGATCCTGTTCATGAAGATATGACGTCACTTCCGTCAGTTGATGAGACCATCGGAGCGCCTGGGCCTGGCTTACCGTTCCGTTCTCGCGAACATATCTCTCCATGCTGATCCCCGGTATGAATTCCATGATCGTATAGATCGCACCGTTCTGTCCCGGGATGATATCATATACCTTCGGAAGATATTGATGCTTCAGATTCTTAAGGATATTTGCTTCGAGCTTCTGATCGATATTTTCAATAAATTCATGCCTTATACACTTGATAACAACATCCACATCCAGACGGACGTGACGGGCCCTGTAAAGATTTCCCAGACCTCCCCGGCCATTCTTCAGCTCCCGGATATCCGTATATTCTTCCCCAAGATCCTGACGGATTATCTCGAGCTCGGTATTAGACTGATCTTTCTTTTCCGTATCCATGTGTTTTCTCCCTGATCTCCGATCCCCGCGCTGCTTACTTCTCCTTCGTCACCTTCCCTGCTTCGACGCGGTAGACCAGGTCGCAGCTGCGGATCGTGGTGAGGCGGTGGGCGATGATGATCATGGTACGGCTGCCGTGAAGGGCGTCGATGGCCTGCATCACCGCCTCTTCGGTATCGTTATCCAGGGCGGAAGTGGCTTCGTCAAAGACCAGCAGCTGCGGATCGTGATAGAGGGCTCTGGCGATGGCGATGCGCTGGCGCTGGCCGCCGGAGAGGCGCACGCCCCGCTCCCCAACCTGCATGTTCAGACCGTCCGGGCTTTCTTTGACAAAATCCTCCAGCTGCGCCTGCTTAAGGACTTTCCATACCCTCTCGTCATCGATCTCATCCTCCCGCAGGCCGAAAGCCACATTGGCGCGTATCGTATCGTCGGAAAGATAGATATTCTGCGGCACGTAACCGATCTGCCTCTGCCAGGAACGCAGCCCCTTTTCGATATCCTCCCCGTCGGCCAGGATACGTCCGCTTACGGGATGAAGCATGCCCATCAGAAGGTCCGCCAGTGTTGTTTTCCCGGCTCCGGAAGGCCCGATCAGCCCCACGGCCGCACCATAGGGGATCTCCAGCGAGCAGTCCGAAAGTACTTCCGGACCGTCCTTCGTATAACGGAATGCCAGCTTCTCCGCCGTGAGGCTCTTTTCCCAGCTCACAGGCGCGGCTGCTTCCTCCGGCAGCTCTTTGTCCCGCCCCAGAGTCTCCAGCTCTTCCAGGTCCTCATATACCGCATCCGCCGCAGCGCGGTAAAAAAGCACCTCCGAGGTCAGGGCGTTGATCTTTCCCACGGAGGGCAGGAGGCGGAAGGCCGCCACCGCAAATACGCCAAGCTTCGGGATGAGCTGTGTGATATCCTCGCCGCGTATCACTTCAAAAAGGATGATGCACATCACGCCGCTGATACATACAGTCTCCACCAGAAGGCGAGGAAGCTGCAGAAGCAGCTGCTGCCGCCGGTTATTCTTTGCCAGCTCCCGGCTATGCTCCGTCACATTCTCCAGGAAATAATCCTCCCTGCCCAGGAGCTTCACTTCCTTGATCCCGCCGAAAGCCGTGAGCACCTGTCTTTCGGTCTGCTCACGGATACGGATATCCTCCTTCCCGAGCCGCTTCGTCGTCTTTTTGGAAAAGACCAGAAAGAGACCGCATACGCTGCCGACCAGTACAAACAGAAAAAGGCTCATGGCCACATCCGTGAACAAAAGCCATACAGCCAGCACGATACAGATGATGATCTCCGCCGCGAGCTGCAGCATCGCCTTCATCATTTTATAGACGGATTCGGAATCATAACGGATCGCAGCGTCGATCGCCGCAGCGTTCTTATTCAGGTGAAAAGCATAATCCGCGGAAAGATACGCCTCCATCATGCGGGAGGAAAGTCTTGTCGCCCCGTTATAGACAAAGCGGAAGATCGCGGCATACATGCCGGTCAGAAAAAGATTTTTCACAAAATAGATGATGATGAGCAGCGCCGCAAGCTCTGCCACGCGTACCGCGTCCCTGCTGCCTTCCCCCGTGATCAGACTGATCATGGGAAATACCAGGGATACGCCTGCCATCTCCAGAGCCGCGCCGATGAGCATCAGGAAAAAGAGCAGGATCAGCTTCCCTTTTTCCCCGCCATTCAGTATATATGAGATTTTTTTCAATAAAGCCTTCATGCTCAGATGTCCGTTTCTCTGTCCGCTCACGGGGTGTCCGTGTCTTCACTGCCTCCGGGATTTACCGGGTTTTCGTAACGCAGGCGATACGCCGCCGGATGCGCTCACCGATGGATGCCGCCGACAGCTTTTCCTTTATCGTCTTTTCCGCCGCAGCCCCGAGCTTCCGCCGCAGCGCCGGATCCTCATACAGGCGCCACAGCATGACCGCAGCCGCCTCCTCATCCGGCTGTGCCCAGACCGTCCCGGCCCGGTAGATCCCGTAGTCGCGCGTAGTACGCACCAGACGGCACGGCACGGGACAGCCGTTTTCCTGATTCACAAACTCTCTCGTGGCGGAATGATCCGTAGAGATCACCACCCCGCCATACCCCATCACCTCGGCCACCGGCAGTCCGAAACCCTCCGCACGGTGAAGCGAGAGCAGCACATCCGTTCCCGCAAGGATCGCGGCTGTTTCCTCATAGGAAAGCTTTCCTTCCACGAGTATGGTCCGCATTCCCTTCGTCATTGCCCTGAGCCGCGCCGCTTCCCGGGTACTCATTCCCTTGCTCTTGATCATCAATACCGCATCCTTCGGCTGCTCCGGAAAAGCTTTTTTAAATACCCGTATCGCCGCAGCGGGATTCTTTCTTTCCGTACCGCTCAGCCCGTCATAAAGTGCCAGACAGAGCAGTGTATCCCCGCCGATGCCGTACAGCTTCCGTATCCCTTTTCCGTCCGGAAGCTCCGCATTTTCATCATATACCCCATGGGGATAGACCCGGACCGGCAGCTTCGAGACACGCCGTATCGCTTTCGCCACAAACACGGAAGGCACCCAGATCTCGTCAAAAAGCATGCAGGCGTCGACCCATTCTTTCGGAAATTCCGGCGTTTCCCAGGCCCAGTGGGCGATATTGTAGTGTCCGTCCCTGCGTTCGGGGGGAAGCTGCGCAAACAGTCTCGTTACGATGGAAGGCTGCAGATGAAAGACATTCACCGCATAATCCTTCTGTCCCCCTTCGGAAACGGCTTCGATCCCGCTGAATTCTTCCACCTGATGGACGGAAAACGGAACACCTGCGAGCTCCATATCCCGTTTTAACAGATTGACACTGCGGGACAGGCCCGTTCCCAGTTCAAAATCCCCATAGAGATTCACACCTGCGGGAAGCTCTCCCGGAACATAGATCTCCACCGGCTGCTCCAGCGCCCTCCGGATCCGCAGCACATCCCTATGGTAATTCCGGCGGTTGATGAGTGCTCGCGGCACCACGGTCCGGAGTGCATCCTTTGTCTTATTTACGATCGCCCTGTCCAATACCCTTAAGCTCCTTCCATAGCAGCTTTCCCGACTCTTCCCAGCGGAAACGCGCCAGATTCTTTCTGACCGCCTCTTCCTCTGCCTTTTTTTGTTCCGTTAATGTGAGCAGCGCTTCCTTCAGAGACTCCCTGTCATTATTCTTAAAATATACCGCCGTATCCCCAAGCACTTCCTTCAGCGCCGGCGCATCCGAAGCCAGCACGCGCCTCTGCCCGCAGGCCTGTGCCTCCAGCGGCGGCATTCCGAAACCCTCATACAGGGACGGAAAGATAAAGCTCTCCGCTCCGGCATACAGGGCCGGCAGATCTCTTTCCCCGATAAAGCCTGGGAAAAGGATGTCCTTATCCCCGCTCCCGAAAAGATCATCCGCAAGCCAGCCCTTCCGTCCTGCCAGTACCAGCGGTGGCAGGGACACCCCTTCCTCCGTAAGCTCGTGTCTCGCCGTAAGCAGGAGCTTCAGATTCTTCCGGGGTTCCAGTGTGCAGAGACTCAGCCAGTAACGTTCCGGAAGAACATATTTCTTCTTTACCTCCGCGATACGTTCCTGCGTGATGCTTTCCTCCGGGGGCAGTATGATACCGCAGTATAAGCGCAGGATACGCTCTTTCTCCACACGGAGTATGCTCTCTATCCTTCCTGCGGAAAAGCCGGAATCCGTAAGCAGTTTTTTGCAGACACACGCGCTGTGCCTTGCTCCCGCACGGAAGAAAAGCCGCTGCTTTAAGGTCATGCAGGCAGGACAGTCATAGCAGCCCAGATCGGCGATCATGCCATAACAATGTTTTTTCCGGAACAGAAGGGGTACCGGGAAAGCCGGAAAGATATAGGCATCCGCAGGGATCCGGACCATGGTCAGCGGAAGCGTCAGCTGGTTCGCAAGCAGCTTGTTCTTTCCCCGTATCCTTACGAAACGCACCCGCTTCTCCCGGGCAAAAGGTTTCAGTACTTCCGGCAGCCGGTTTTTAATGAGCAGGACAAATTCCGCATCCGCACTGCTCTCCTTTATCAGGGCACGGCAAAGCTCCAGGGCATAGCGCTCCAGCCCGGAAAAATTATCGCTTAAGCTGCTCAGATCAACTGCGATCCTCATCCGTTTTCTCTCCGAGATATCCCCCGATCGTGCGCCTGCGGTATTTCAATGCCAGCAGGAAGATCTTCATATCTTCGATAAAGTACCGCCGGAACAGCCGTCCCGGCTCCTGCAGGAAGCGGAAGAACCATTCCAGTCCCGCTTTCCGCATCCACAGCGGCGCCCGTTTCATATCGCCCGCCACAAAGCCGATGGCGGCGCCGATCGGCAGCGCGATACGGGTCTTTAAACGCGCACGGTTACGCGCGATGAATTTTTCGGATTTGGGTGAGCCCAGTCCGATCACCAGGATATCCGCATCTGCGGCATTGATGGCGCTCACCGCGCGCTCCACTTCCTTCTCATCCTTTTCAAAGCCCATGGGCGGTGCATAACCGCCTGCAAGCTTCAGCTCCGGCAGGCTTTCCTTCAGCTTTTCTTCGGCCTTTTCGATCAGCTCTTCGGAAGTGGCGAAAAAAAAGAGGCTCCTTCCCTCTTCCGCTGCCCGCCGGCATACCGCCGGCAAAAGGTCCGATCCCGTCACCTTTTCCCGTATGGGACAGCCCAGGGATTCCGCGATCCACATAAGGGGGGTCCCGTCGGTGGTGATCAGATCTGCCGTCTCATAAAGTGCGGCAAATTCCTTATCTTTCTCCAGCTTGATGATATGATCCGCATTGGGCGTGACCAGCAGGCGGCATTGCTCCTGCTCCTTTTCCCCCGCATAATCCATGATGCGGTCCACGGCCTCATCAAAAGCCACATCGTCGATCCGGGCGTTCAGAAAAGCCCTGCGTACTCCCTCCGCTTCTTTCTCCCGCGGGAGAGGACGCGCCGGACGGAGCTTCAGTATCAATGCCGAAAACAGTACTACGCCGGTCATATCCGCCAGCACATCCAGCGGGTCGCCGTAACGTGCCGGAACAAAGATCTGCATAAACTCATCCATGAGCGAGACCGCAAGGCAGCTGCCGCACATATAGACCGCCCGGAGCTGCCGCCGTATCCCGTTGCGGGTACAGGCAAAACCAACACAGAGGGAAAGCATGGCATATTCACCGATATGGGCCAGAATGCGGATCACATCCTGAAGCATTTCCATCTGTTCGGGAGAGAGGGCGACTTCCTGTCCGAAGAAGCTGTAGATCGTCATTCCCACAGCCTCACTGCTCTTCAGCGATTCCTCACCCGGCTGCAGTGCGAAAAAGAAGATCACCAGCATCATCAGCACGGCGGGAAAGAGACTGAAAAGATCGCGTTTATAATTTTTTTTACACCTCGCCTGCTCCATCGCCGCGCTTTATACAAGCCCCCGGAAGTATTCGATGGTCTTCTTCAGACCTTCCTCCAGAGGGATCTTCGGCTCCCAGTCCAGTTCCTTCTTTGCCAGATCGATCACGGGCTTGCGCTGCATCGGATCGTCCGAAGGAAGGGCTTCGTACACGATCTTTGACTTACTTCCCGTCAGCCGGATCACGATCTCGGCCAGCTCCTTAATGGTAAACTCACCGGGATTGCCGATATTGACGGGACCCGTAAAGCCGTCGCGCGAATTCATCAGACGGACCATGCCCTCGATCAGATCGTCCACATAGCAGAAGCTCCGTGTCTGGCTGCCGTCGCCGTATACCGTGATATCCTGCCCGCGCAGCGCCTGTACGATGAAATTGCTCACCACGCGTCCGTCCGCAGGATGCATATTAGGCCCGTAGGTGTTAAAGATCCGCATCACCTTGATATCCACATTATTCTGACGGTAATAATCAAAGAAAAGCGTCTCCGCCACACGCTTGCCCTCATCGTAACAGGAACGGATCCCGATGGGATTGACGCAGCCGCGGTAGCTTTCCGGCTGGGGATGCACTTCGGGATCGCCGTAGACTTCGGAAGTGGAAGCCTGCAGGATGCGGGCATTCACGCGCTTGGCAAGCCCCAGCATATTGATGGCGCCCAGCACGCTGGTCTTGGTGGTCTTGATGGGGTTGTACTGATAATGCACGGGGCTGGCCGGGCAGGCCAGATTGTAGATCTGGTCCACCTCCAGATGGATGGGTTCCGTGATATCGTGACGGATGAATTCAAAATAAGGATTCCCCAGCAGATGACGGATGTTATTCTTGTTTCCGGTAAAAAGATTGTCCAGGCAGATCACATCGTTGCCTTCGTTTACCAGTCTGTTGCACAGGTGAGAGCCGAGAAAGCCCGCTCCTCCGGTTACCAATACTCTTTTTCCCATTTTTTTCTCCTCTGATCTACAGTCCCAGCAGTATCCTCAGATACGGCGTAAGCGAATGATACAATGCCGCCGGAAAACTGTAGTTTTTCCTTACATAATGATACCAGTCGCGGCGCGGCAGTCCCTTGGGACTCTCTTTTTTCTTCAGCCGCTCCCTGCGCGGAAGCGTCCGGTCGCGCCAGCTTCCTTCGGTCTTATTGTCATCACAGATCCCCGTATAATCAGCACTATTGACCACGATCTTTCCCGCTTTTTTCAGGCGCAGGCCGTAATCATAATCGCCCATGCTGTGCACATAGGCCCGGTCGAGATTTCCCATCTGCAGAAAGCAGGCTCCCGTAAGCAGCAGGCAATTGCAGTTGAAGGTATCGCAGAGCACTGCGTCTTCCGAAGGCGGGATCAGCTCGTAACGGGCAAGGCAGCGGCTCGTAAGACGCACGCCGCCGTAACTCTGCGTGCCGTCCGCAGCTTTCGTTGCACCGGCCACGGCGTCCGCACGGATCTCCTTTAAGCGCCGCACCAGCGCCTCCGGGGCTCCCGGAAGAAAGCGCACATCATCATTGATCAGAAACACATAGGCACTGTCCTTAAGATACTTTGCCGTATAGGACATGGCCACACGCATGGCTCCGTTCCAGAAGAGCTCTGCCCCTTTCCGGATCAGGACCAGCCTTCCGCAGGACATCGGATAAGCCTGAAGCATTTCCGGCGTACCGTCCGTACTGCCGGCATCCACAGCCACCACTGTGGGCTCCAGCGTTTCCGGAAAGCCTTCAAAAAGCGTATCCAGACAGGCTTTCGTATGTTCCTTCCGCTCATGACAGCACAGAAGGATCGCGATCTTTTCTTTTTTCCCCATATCAGAAACTCACCAGTCTCTTTCCGCTCAGATGGAAGACCAGCCTGCAAAGCCGGTCAATCTTTGCCTTTTCCTTTTCGGCATCGGCACTCTTTTCCGCCGCCGCATACCTTCTGCTGATATAACGGCACCAGGCGGTATTGGCCCTGCTGTCTCCCAGCTCGTTCTGCAGACGGAAGATCTCATGTTTGCGTTTTGCATTGTTCTGTCCCGTCTTATTATCGCCGTACATCCGGTAGAGCGCGTAATCCTCATGGGAATAATACACCTTCTCACGCTCAAAGGCCCGGATGAAAAACTTCCAGTCAAAGACATAATGATAACGCTCGTCCAGGAGCGCACCGCGGTTCTTCCAGAACACGGCCGGCTGCACGATATAATACCAGCGGCGGATCACCCAGTCCGGCACATGCCGGTCCGCGGGATTATGCTCCGTATAGTTTTTTTCACGGTCACAGTACCAGGCATCACCCGCCACGATCCCGACGCTCTTATGCCTGCGGAATACAACTGCCACACGCTCCAGTACCATTTTGTCGATAAAGAGGTCGTCGGAATTGAGCCAGCAGACTACCTTTCCTTTTGCCCGGGACAGGCCCTTGTTGATGGCCTCCGCCTGGCCGTGATCCGGCTCCCGGATATAAATGATACGGGGATCCTTTTGCATGTACCCGCGCACGATCTCTTCCGTGCCGTCGTCCGAGCAGTTATCCACGATGATATATTCCAGGCTGCGGAAACTCTGTCCCAGCACCGACTCTATGGTATCTCCGATAAACTCCGCCTGATTCCAGGTGGGTGTGATCACACTGAATACGGGATCTTTCATCCGATCGCCTCCCCCATTTCCAGACTGTGCTGCCAGATACGCGCCAGTTCCCGCACCACGCCCATGCCGCCCTTCTTTCCGGAAACCCAGTCCGCAATGGCAAGTATCTCGGGCTCGGCATCGGCAGGCGCTCCCCGGAAGCCAACCAGCTCCATGGCTTTCAGATCGTTCACATCGTTTCCGATATACATCACGTCGGAAAGCGCGATCCCTTCGTTTTCGCAATACTCCTTCAAAGCTTCCGCCTTATCCGGCACGTTATGGATCACCGGAAGTCCCAGCTTCGCCGCACGATGGGATACGATGGGATTGACCTCCGTGGAAAGGATCAGCTGTGCCACGCCCGTTTTCCGCAAAAGACCCACAGCCAGACCGTCGCCCCGGTGGACCATGGCCGTCTCGCGCCCTTCCTGATCCACATATACATGATTATCCGTCATCACGCCGTCGAAATCATAGACGATGAGACGGATATCCGCCGCTTTCTTCATTTCTTCTTCCTCCCCGAAAAGCGTGAACGGAAGAGATAGCCGGGAACCAGCAGAAGAAAGCGCGTATTCGTGACAAGGTAGCGCTTCCAGAGCCTGCGCGGATCCTGCATCAGACGGTACAGCCACTCCAGTCCCATATTCCGCATTTTTTTCGGTGCACGGCGCACATGTCCCGAGTGGAAATCAAACGCCGCACCCACGCCGAACATCATTCCTTTTGCATATTTTGCGTTCCGGTACATAAAACGCTCCTGCTTCGGCGCACCCAAAGCGACCCAGATATAATCGGCGCCGGAAGCGTTCATGCGCTCCACCGCCTCCCGCTCCTCTTCTTCCGTCATCTCCCCGAAGGAGGGGGATTCCATCCCCACGATCCTTGCGTTCGGATACCGCTCCTCCAGGGAATTGCCCAGATCCTTCAGGGTTTCCACCGTAGAGCCGTAGAAATAATGACTTCCGTTCATATCCTCCGGCAGGGAGAGCATGCGTTCCATAAAATCCGGCCCGGCGATCTGCTCCGCGGGAATGCCGCGTTTCCTGAGCAGCCAGGACAGCGGCTTTCCGTCAGGCATCACCAGGCAGGCCGAGCGCTGCACTTCCTTATACTCCGGATCGCGCCTCGCGGTGATCAGCGTATGTACATTGCAGAAAGTCACATACTTCCCGCCGCGTTCTTCCCCGGCAGAGACGATGCGCTCCACCGCTTTTTCCGGACTGCATACCGCTACCGGCAGCCCTAAGAGTTTTGCTTTTTTTATCCCGAAACATTTTTCCTTCATTTGTGCACCAGCTTTTTCTTTGCAAAATTGACGACTTTTTTCAAACCGAAATACTTTTTCAGATAGGCGCGGTCATACTCCAGATCGCGTTTTACCGGCAGCTTCTCCAGGGGAAAGCGGACGCTTCCGCAGGAGAAATCCTCTTTCGTGCTTTCCTTTGTGTGCGTTGCATCCTCCCGGTCAAAACCGATGTTACGGACCAGGTTTTCCGCGGGAACGATCCCGAGGCCGCGGTGTGTATGCCGGCAGTAGTCCCACTGGATATCCCAGGTATCCTTCTTTTTTGTGTAGACGCTTTCAATATCCCGCTTAAGGAAAAGATAACGCTTATTTCCGTAGATCCCGCGCAGCGATCCTTCCTTATCCCTCTGCGGCCAGTCCTTCACATCCGGATCGTAGAGCTTCCAGGCCCTGGCCCAGGTGGCCCAGCCCCAGATGCTGGAAAAACAGGAAAAACTGTACGCTCCGCTGATCTCCTTATCCCTTACCAGATTGGTACCCGAGATCATCATCACGCGGGGATCATCGGCATAAAGCTCCAGAAGGGTCTCGCAGTAAGGGAAAAAGTCCGGCTCCGGTACCACATCGTCCTCGAGGATGATGGTCCGGTCCTCCTTCGTGAGCACCTCCGTGATCCCCGACCAGACGCGGCCCTTGCAGCCCATATTGCTCTCCGCATAGACGCAGTGCAGTTCACAGTCCCAGTCGATGCCCTTCTGCACCAGTTCTTTACAGGCAGCGACCTTCTCCTCATCCTCCGCATTCCCCTCCCGGGGCGCATCTGAGATATGATACAGCTTTTCCGGTCTTGCTTCGCGTATGCGCGCAAAGACTTCCGCCGTCGTATCCGGCCGGTTAAAGGTGATAAACGCCACCGGTACCTTACAGTTCTTCATTTCGATCCCCTTCCGAATATCACGACTCCCACGGTCTGCAGCAGCAGCTTCACATCCAGGAGCAATGACCATTTGTCGATGTATTCCAGGTCGAGACGCACCACCTCGTCAAAATCCCGGATATCGCTTCTTCCGCTCACCTGCCACATCCCGGTCAGTCCCGGCGTGATGGAAAGCCTGCGGCGGTAATGCACATTGTACTTTTCAAACTCCGCCACCGTAGGCGGCCTGGTCCCCACAAGGCTCATGTCACCCTTGAGCACATTCCAGAACTGCGGGAATTCATCCAGACTCGTACGCCGCAGGAAACGTCCCACATGGGTGATACGCGGGTCATCCTTCATCTTGAACATCAGACCCTTGACCTCATTCTGTTCCATGAGCTCTTTTTTCCGCTCCTCGGCATCACGGTACATGGAACGGAATTTGTACAGACGGAAACGCCGCCCGTTCCTGCCGATCCGCTCCTGCTTAAAGATCACGGGCCCCCGGCTCTCGATCTTGATGGCCAGCGCCACAAAAGGAAAGATGACGATCGTAAAAGCCAGTCCGATGATCGCGCCGATGATATCGAAAAAACGCTTGATCAGCAGCCTGCGGTAGTCCAAATTCTGCAGGGAGAAGGACAGGACGGAATAACCTGCAAAATTCCCGGCTTCCTTTCCCTCGATGTTCAGCTCCTCCACATCGATATCATAATGACAGAGTATGCCCATGGCTTCAAAATCCAGGATCATGTCACGTACCGTTTCGATATCCGACAGGGGAAGGGAGATAAATACGCGGTCCAGGATATTCTGTGTGCCCGTATCGATCACATCTTCCCTGCCGGCTACCACCGGCACTCCGTCGATCTCCTGCCCTTTCATGTCCTCATCCATGATGGCGATGCTGGTCAGTTCATAGTTCCAGGCATGCTCCGAACGGATCTGCTCTATGATGCGCGAAGCACGCTCACGCACAGTGATCACCATCAGTTTATCACTCTTTAAGCTCTTTTTGTAATAACGGAGCATATACTCCTTAAAGGCCAGATGACAGAGGTAGGTCAGGACCAGGTCGATAAGGGCAAAGATACCAAAGACCATTCGGGACAGCATGTCCACGTCGTTGCGCATATACATGAAGAGCACGCTCACCACCGTAATGGTGGCCGTATACTTCCCGATCGCAACGAGCTCACGGAAAAAACCGCGGATAAAGAAATCCCGGTTCCAGTCCGTCATCATGGAATACATCAGCGACATCGCAAGAAGCAGTATGCCGAAGAAAAGATGCGTATCCCCATGTCCGTCGGCATAAAAATCCCCGAAACGGATCAGCATGGCGATGGCAAAAGATGCGCCTGCGGCAAACAGCTCAAGCAGGATCAGCATATAGGTTTTTAATACCCGGCTCTTCCGGTAGATGGTATTCATTCCTTATGCATCCGTTCCTCTAATAACGTCCCGTGGCTTTTTTCATCCCCCGTTCCATACGTGCCTTCAGATATCCGATCCGCAGAAGGCCCAGCTCCCTGCCCAGCTGCCGGCAGTCTTTTTCGGGCAGCCGGCCCAGACGGTACCAGCGCAGCGTCTCCTCCAGCCCCAGCTGTTCCGCGGTCTCATAAAAAGGCGAAAGCTCCTCTTCGGAAAACTTCCCACGCCGTTCGTATAAAGCTGCCAGATCCGGATAATGCCGTATCCCGGACAGCTTCTTCTGTTCCGGTGCCACCGAAAGCTCCACCCCGTAACCCAGCAGGTTCAGCGCACTGTGCTGCAGCTCATCCATTTTGTTCCAGGAAGAATTCTCCAGCTGCCGGTAGGCTCCCATACATTCCGGAAGATAGTACATCTTTCCGTACTGAAAGAGCCACCAGGTGATGTTGTTGTCATCAAAACAGGCAGCCAGCGCTCCTTCCGGTTTATGTTCCCGGTAGATGTTCCTGAACATCAGCGCATTGGCCTGCAGGAACATGAGTTTCCAGTATGCCTCCACACTCAGCTTCTGCCCCTTTACGGCACGGCAGAGCCTGCTGTGGCTGCCGTCCGGCCAGTCCATGCGCAGATTATGGGCGCACATGATGCAATCCGCATTTTCCTCTTTTTCCAGTATTTCCGCCATGCGCTGCAGACGCCGGCAGTCCGTATAATGGTCATCCCCGTCCAGAAAAGAGCAATACTCTCCCTGTGCACGCTCCAGCAGGGAGAGACGGTTTGCCGCCGCCCTGAGCACCGGGTTCCGGGGCCCTTCCGGCCGCTCCTGTACGATGAGCGTGACCCGCGGATCCCACTCGGCCCACTTCCGTACCAGCTCGATGGTCCCGTCATCGGAACCGTCATCGCCCACCAGCACCTCGAAGGGATAGTCCGTCTTCTGGCCGAGTACGCTTTTCATCGTCTGGCTGATATAGGGCTTTAAATTGTAGGTCGTGATCAGTATACTGATCTTCGGCTTATCCATTTATGCAAACCTTTCGGATCTCAGTTCTTATTCTTCGTTCCGCCCGGTCTACGGGCAGCTCCGGAATCTTTTCTGCTGCGCCTCAGCGTAAGGCTGCCGAAATGCAGGGGTTTCTTCACCACATCCACCGCCCCCAGAAAGGATGCAGCCTGCCGCTGCATACGCTGATAATTCTTTCCGACATAGACCAGGTTGCGGCGGGATGCTTCGGCCGGATCCCGGTCAAGGATCTGCCGGAGGAATGCATCCGCATAATCTTCCCGGAGGCACTTTTCCGCTTCCGATCCCGGCAGCACCGCCGGTGCCTTCATCATCTCCAGATAGCGCAGCTCATCCTTTCTGACCGCCGCCACCTCACGTACCACCGAAGGGATATCCGGATAGTCCATGCAGTTGATAAAGGCTGCAGGGTTAAATTCCCGCGCCACCAGCGGATCTCCCCAGTAGATCGGCACCGTCTCCCCGGCAAACGCCTGCAGAAGCTTTTCCGTCACATAACCGGGCGAGGAGGAATTCTCATATGCCAGCGTGAAGCGGTATTCCCGCTCAAAGGCCAGCTTGTCCTTTACCGGCCCACCGATATTGTTACGGTAACGGCCGCCCGAATCCACCTGTCCGAGGCGGCTCAGGGCGCGGTACATCCGCTCCCGCTCTCCCGATGCTTCCGGATTCGATACCACACGGTTACAGAATTTCTTCCGGGAAAGATAATATTCATCATCATGCTCATGCTTATGAAGAGCAGCCTGTACGTCTTCCGGATAAAGTACATAATGCGGCAGGCGCAGATAACGGTCGCCGAATTCCATGTGCTGAAAACCCATAGCGTAATCGTAAAGGTTAAAATCCGGTACCAGGTTTTCTCCCATATAAAGGATCTTTACGCAGTCCCCATAGCGGAAATGCCTGCGCGAAAAATACGAGCAGAAGAGAAAATCAGGTTTGGACGTGATCTCTATCCGGTAATACTTCTTCAGGATATTATAAAAGAAATTGTCCGTCTTTTTAAATCCCGGCCAGAAATCCGTAAAATCAACCCGGACCGTTTTTTTCATTCGCAAGCTCCTTTGTCTCCGCATGCGGCATCATGAATGCGGGAAGTCCCCCGATCAGAAGCAGCCATACGGCGTTCTTGTTGAACCAGGGCAAAAATGCCTCGGCAATGCAATACAGGGTGATCAGGATCAGCAGTAAAAGTCCGTTCAGGTCCCTTTCCCTCTTCAGGCGCTTAAGCAGCCAGAAAAGAAGAACGGAATACAGGATCATAAAAAGTATACCCTCATGGTAAAGGGAATGGATGAAGCCGATCTCGGTGCCGTTCCATACCTCGCTGTCCTTTAAGCCGAACAGGGCCGGAAGCGAATGCTGCAGAGCTTCCCGGGCATGCTCAAGCCTGCCGGAGGTGATATTGTTCAGCAGATCCCAGTAATTCTCAATGTAGCCCGGATTGCGCTCCGGATAGGGAAATATTCCCAGGGTAAATACCAGCAGCTCTTCCAGGGCGATCAGTACCGCTGCCCCGGTAAACACGCCGCGGTACAGCTTTTCTCTGGTCTTCGCCGCCCGGAGCAGCGGGACCAGGACCAGCATCAGTACATAAGCCGCCAGCGCGATCTTGGAGCGGGCAAACAGAAGAGGGACCACATACAGGGCCGCTGCTGCGGCAAAACCCGCTCTGCCCAGCCGGTCCGCGTAAAGGTACAGTCCCAGGACTCCCAGCCTGATCCAGAAGAGAGCAAAGCTGTTGGGATGTAAAAAGCCAAAGCAATAACGCACTTCCGGTGCATGACGGAACCACTCTTCCATATAGAGCGGACCGCCCAGCGGCGTGAACGCCAGGATCAGCCCCAGTGCAATGGTGGCTGCCGTTCCGAAAAAGAAGAAGCGGGCCAGCCGTTTCCGGTCCATCTGCCTCCCGGCCATAAGGATCAGGCAGAGCCGCAATACCAGCGCAGAACGCTGGAAATAATAACAGACCAGTGCAAAGCCAAAGAGCGGGACAAAGTATTTCCAGTCTTTTTTCAGCTCCATAGACATCAGGAGAGATGCGGAAAAACAGATGATCCCGGCCAGGATGATCCAGCGCTCGCCGTAATCGCCGATCATAAAGCCCGAGGGGGAGACCAGCAGTTCGCAGATCATTCCCATCGCAAAAAAGATCTGCGACAACTTTGTCCGCTTCATTCGCCTTCTCCCTTATCCAGCGAGCGGTACAGTTCCCGGATCGCGGCCGTATTGGCCTCGCCGGAAAACATCTGCACGGCGCGCCGGTAGCCGGCATGCCCCATTTCCTTACGCTGCTTAGCATCACGGATCAGTGTTTTCAGGGCATTTTTCAGACCTTCCCGGTCCCGGTACAGTATCCCCGTTTCCCCGTCCTTTACGATCTCGGGCGTGGCTCCGCTGTCGAAGCCGATCACCGGAAGCCCGGAGAGCATGTATTCCACCGTAACGAGACCGAAGCCTTCATGATCCGAGGCCATGATCCCCACATCGCTGTCCGCAAGCAGCGCCGGTACATCGGAAACAAAACCCGCAAGCCGCACCCCGTTCAGCTTTTTTCTCTTTATAAAGGAACGCAGCTTCTTTTCATAAGCCGCATCACCGCCGCCGGCCAGTACCAGGGAAAAATCCCCGGCATTTTCCTCCTTCAGCTCCGCAAAAGCCTTTAAAAGCTCCAGCTGCTGTTTTTTCGGAAAGAGATAGGCTACGTATACAAAACTGACAGGGGAAACTTCTTCCCTTTCCTGCTCCGGAAGGCTCCGTTTTTCCACACCGTCGTAGATCCGTTCGATCTTTGCCGAAGGATATTCCCTCTCGTATTTTTCCTTCAGTGCGTCGGATATGACGATCAGGCGGTCTGCCGCATAATAATAATGCTGCACCTGCCAGGACGGAAGGAAATAGCGCATCCCATAATGCTCGGCCGCAAACTCCCGTATATGCCAGACATGTCTGCAGCCCAGACGCTCGGCCAGGATCGCACCGCTGCCGATCACCGAAGAATTGGAATGAACCAGATCGATCCCGCGGTCCTTAAAATGCTCATAGAGCAGGTCGATCTCCTCGCTCAGGGCCCGGAGACGTTTCTTCCTTTTCCGGGAAAAGCTGATCGGTTCCCGGTAGATGGCCTGCCACTGGGTCACTCCGCAGACAAAGTATTCCACGCCTTCTTCCTTCAGGCGCTCCGTCATCTCTCCTTCTGCCGGGAGCACCAGGATGACTTCATGCTTTCCTTCCTGCTTAAGACCCAGGATCAGATCCAGCAATGCCCGGTTCGCCCCGTACATATTATCATAGTGGCTGATAAACAGGATCCTCATGCCTGAGCCCTCAATACCTCTTCCTTGTCGCGCTTCACCGCGACACCGTTACAGATCTCGTAGATCGCATCGCAATTGCGTATGGTACTCAGACGATGGGCCACGATGATCATGGTCTTGCTCCCGTGCAGTGAGTCGATAGCCTCCATCACCGCAGTCTCTGTCTCATTATCCAGCGCACTCGTAGCCTCGTCCAGCACCAGGATCTGGGGATTGTCATAAAGTGCCCGCGCGATGGCGATACGCTGCCGCTGTCCGCCGGAGATCCTTACGCCGCGCTCACCGACCATGGTATCCAGACCTTCTTCCTGACTGCGGACAAAATCCGCAAGCTGCGCTTCCTCCAGGGCTTTCCAGACTCTTTCCTCATCCACATCACCTTCCTGTACCCCGAAGGCGACATTTCCGCGTATCGTATCATCCGTCAGATATACGTTCTGCGGCACATAACCGATCAATGATGCCCAGGCTGCGGGATGCTGGTACACATCCTCCCCGTCCGCCAGGATCTGCCCCTTCTGCGGCCGCAAAAGACCCAGGATCACATCGGCCAGGGTTGTTTTTCCCGCACCCGAAGCGCCGATCAGCGCCACACTCTCTCCTTTTTTAACGGTCAGATTCACGTTCTCCAGCACGTCTTCCCTGCCACGGGGATAGCGGAAGCCCAGGTTCCGGATCCCGATGCAGTCGTTAAAGCTGAGGCTTCCCTGTTCTTCCTCTCTCTTCATCAGGTATTCCTTGCTGTTTTCGATGGTCTGCAGGGTTTCGTAAAGGTAGTTCAGACGGGAACGGTTATATACCATGCCGTTCAGGTTGGTGTTGACGCGTCCCATCGCAGGGAAAAGACGGAACGCCGCTATCGCAACCGCTGACAGACGCGTCATATAGTTTGCCACATCATCGATCATATGAAAACGCACGATCACGATGGCCAGAAGACCGCCGATACACACGATCTCATAGATATAGGTATTGATGGAATTGAAAAAGGTATTGATCTTTGTGGCCTTTGCATTTTCCGTGGCTGCTTCCTTAAAAACCCCCACAAACTGTTCCTGACGGTTTTTGACCATGATCTCCTTGATCCCGTTAAAAGCCTGGGTCAGATACTGCAGCATACGGCTCTCACACTGCTGCTGTTTCTTTCCGAGACGTTTGATCGTTCGCTTCATCCCCAAAAAGAGTATGAGCATGCAGCTGCCCAGGATCAGCATCAGCGAAATCGCCAGGATCGGATCCAGCATAACGATAAAGATACAGAGCGCGATGATCGTAAAAAGCTCGGCAAGCATACGGAACACGTAATAGAACATGCCGAACACACCTACCACATCCTGATTGATGCTGCGGATCAGGCTGGAGGAGTTGTTCTCCAGATGGAAAAGGTAGGAGCTGCGCAGATAGGTATCGGTCATGCGTATCGACAGATCCCGCTGGACCGAGGTGGCATAGGCGGTCTGTACATAGCTCGAAAACATCAGATACAGATTCTTGACCACATAGATCAGGATCACCAGGATACCCAGGATCGTCATGCGCGTCAGCGGCTCCACGTCTCCGAACATATCCTGTACGATCCCGCTGTACCAGCTCGCCTCCGCATCCTGCGGGGTCATCACGGTCTGGATGAACGGATAGATCGCCGCCACCCCCAGCAGTTCCCAGAAGGAGCCGATCAGAGCCACGATCGTGACCAGAACATACTGCCGCTTCTGCTTCGAATTTACGACATAATTCAGTTTTTTTAAGATATCAAATACGGATTTCATCTTTCTTTTCCACAGTCTGTGTCTTTTTCCGGGCGGAAAGCAGGGAGCTTATAACGGCTTCTCCTGTCCATAAAAATGCCATATAAAACAGGGCCATATTGTAGATCATATAGCGGCTCTGGCAGAAGATCAGCGCCGCCGCCACCGCCGTATTGCAGAAAAGTCCAAACAGCACGAACAGCCCCCCGCGCCCGGCTTCCCTCGTTTCCCTCACCCGCAGGCAGTAGATCACGAGTATCGTCAGCAGCAGGCAGGCCGCCAGGCCATAGATATCCAGCAGCGGATGGCGCTTTGCCACCGTGTTGATGAGCCCGTTCAGAAGGGATGCGCCGTAAACTTTCAGATAGCGTCCCAGATTATGGAAAAACAGGCTCTTTACGATCACAAGGCTCATGCGGTCCGCCTCGCCTTCCGCTTCCATCCCCTCTTTGAAGCCGCGTTCCTTTGCGTATTCCACAAAGAGCGGCCCCGTGGTATCCACGGTGATCCTGTCAAAATTTTCTTCGTAATGGGCTTCCAGCGCACTCCAGCCGGCTTCCGCAAAGCTGTAATTACTGCCTTTCGCCATCAGCTCTTTCATCGTGCGCTCAAAGAGCGTGCGTACCGCTTCCTCTCCGATCAGCGAAGCGTCCTCCGGATCCGCCACATAGAGGGTCGTCGTCAGTACAAGGTTCATATCCCGCGTGTTTGCCGCAAAACTTCCGCGCAGGACGTAGTTGTACAGTCTTGTACCGCCCAGGGCAAGGATCAGGCTCAGAACGATCCCCGCCACACAGATCAGCAGACGCTTCAGCCAGAGTTTGAAGCCGTCCTTTCCCATGCGGCCGAAAAAGACCGCCGCCGCCAGTGCCGGATAGCCAACGGCCATCTGTTTTCTGGTATCCGTCAGGAGCGCCAGCAGGAGCAGGAGCCACAGAAGCTTCTTTCTGTCCCAGTCCAGCACGCCTTCGATGAGCAGCGTCATGGCCAGGAGCCACAGCGAGACCGTGATCCCCTCCGTCAGGATATTCGAGGAATAGATCGCGCCGCGTTCCGCAAGGAACTGGCACAGCACGGCCACTCCCGCGTGCACCGCATACATGCCGGCCAGGACGAGCCTGCTCTTCGAAAAGCGCTTCCAGAGGTGCTCGCAGCTGTACCATACGCAGAAAGCCATCAGCAGGTTCTGCAATATGATCACGACCCAGAGATAGATCCCTTCCCCGAAGATGCTGCGCCACAAAAGCAGGAACAACGGATATACCGGTTCCCTCGCCGAGATCATCTCGATATAACCCCGGGAATCCGATCCCAGATAAATCCCGAAAACAAAACAGAACACAAGGTAAAACACGCCGCATCCTGCCAGTCTCAGGTATTCTTTCCGTATTTTATTCTTTTCCGTACTGTCCGGCGAACTCATTCCGATTCCTTTTTCAAACGTTCTTTCTCCGCCGTGATCCGGTAAAGCCCCAGTTCAAAATCCCTGCGGTTCTTCGTGACCATATCCGACAGGATCAGACCGGAAAAGATGGCCTGTATCGCCGCAAGAGCCATAAAACCGCTGACGATCAGGGTAGGCATATTCTCCACCAGATGGGTATTCAGGAAACGTGCAAAGACCCAGGCAAACATCACGGCCGCGATCAGGAGCATTAAAGCCGCGATCCAGGAGAAAAAGCGCAGCGGACGGTAATTCTTGTAAAGCTTGATCACGGTACTTAAGACCTTTGCACCGTCCGAATAGGTATTCAGCTTGGATACGCTGCCCTCCGGCCGGTCACGGAAATCCACCACCACGTTGCTGATCACCATTTCGTTGAAGACCGCATGGATCGTCATCTCGGTCTCGATCTCGAAGCCCCTTGAGAGCACGGGATAGCTTTTGACAAATTCATAGCTCATGGCCCGGTAGCCCGTCATGATATCACGGATCTTACAATGGAACAGACGGTTGATCGTGGATCGCACCAGCTTGTTGCCCGTATTATGGAAAGGCCGCTTATTCTCCGTAAAATAGGTGGATGAAAGGCGGTCACCCACCACCATGTCCACGCCGTCCTCCAGCACCTGCCGCGCCATTTCCGCTGCATACTCCATGGGATAGGTATCATCGCCGTCCACACAGATATAGCAGAGGGCGTCGATCTCGCGGAACATCCTGCGCAGCACAAAACCCTTGCCCTGACGGTGCTCGCTGCGCACGATGGCGCCGGCGGCCGCCGCCAGCTCGGCGGTACGGTCCGTGGAATTGTTGTCGTAGACATAGATCTTTGCATCGGGAAGCGCGGCTCTTGCATCCCGCACCACCTTTTCCACGGTCTGTTCTTCGTTATAACAGGGGATCAATACGGCTATCTTATCCAATTCCTCACACCTGCTTCTTTCCGACGAACCGCAGGAATTCGTCATAATCCCGGATGTAATCATCCTCGTCATAGTATTTCGAAGCGAATACCATCAGCACCGCGCCTTCGGTGAATTCGCTCATTTCCCGCCACATATTGTTTGCCACGTACAGGCCCTCATAGGGATTGTCCAGCACCACCGTCCGCTTTTCCTCCCCGTCGTCCAGAAGGATCTTTACCGAGCCGTGAACGCAGACCAGGAGCTGTTCCAGGGATTTGTGCGCGTGCATGCCGCGGACCACGCCCGGACGTGTATCAAACATATAATACACCCTTTTGATCTCGAAAGGCACGTCGATCTTCTCCTCCAGGGACACCAGATGTCCCCGTTCATCCCCGTGCTGCTGTAAGCGGTAAGTCTTTATTTCCATTACTTTTTTCCTCTTTTATCGTGACGTCCGGTCTTCTTTTCCGCGGGATTTCCCGCATCCCCCTCCGGCGTCCCCGTCTCTTTCGGAGCCGGTTTCGGCAGCTCCGCCTTTTCTTCCTTCGCTTCCTCGGCATCCTTATCGAAAGCCAGACGGCGTACATGATACTGCACATCTTCGATGATCTTGCGGTTGGCCGAGATCACATCCGCCAGCATGCCTATGACAAAGGTCATAAAGCCGATGATGATCAGGGTACAGGCCAGGATCAGCGACTGCACGTGACCGGCACTGCGTCCCAGGAAGATATATACGATAAAGCGGATACCGATGCCCAGACCCACCAGGAACGGAATGCTTCCGATCAGCGTAAGCACTGCCAGAGGCCGGTACATCAGAAGCGCACGGATGATCGTAAGCGCCGATTTCTTGATATAACCGCCGATACTGTGAAAGAGCCTGGATTTGCGCAGTTCCGGATTGGTACGCACCGGTACCGAGATGATGGACATCTTGTTCCGTCCGGCCTGTACAATGGTCTCCAGCGTATAGGTGTATTCGTTCACCACGTTGATATGCATGGCGGCTTCCCTGGAAAACGCCCGGAAACCCGAGGGCGCATCGGGGATGTCCGTACGCGAAGCCTTCCGTACCACCCAGCTGCCGAAGTGCTGCATCTTTTTCTTGATCCATGAAAAATGCGGGATATTGTCAATGGGGCGCTCGCCGATAACGATATCGGCCCTGCCCTCCAGGATCGGCTTCACCAGGAGCTCGATATCGCTGCCGCAGTACTGGTTATCGGCATCGGTATTGACGATGATGTCTGCACCGTAGGACAGGCTGGCTTCCAGACCGGCCATAAAGCCGCGGGCCAGGCCCTTGTTCCTGGTAAACTTCACCACATGATGCACGCCCCAGTTCACGGCCACCTCTACAGTCTTGTCCGTGCTCCCGTCGTCCACGATCAGGTATTCGATCTCGTCCACGCCGTCAATGTGCTTCGGCAGATCGTTTAAGGCGATCTCCAGCGTCTCTGCTTCGTTATAACAGGGGATCTGTATGATCAGTTTCACGGTTGTCCCTCCGCTTCTGTTTCTTTCCCGTTTTTATCCTCGGTATCGTTGTCTTTATCTTTATCTTTTTTTTCGTCGTAATATTCGTCGTCTTCCTCGCTGCCCGGTGGAAGCTCCTCCTGTGGCGTATCCTTTACCAGCAGTACCAGCTCCGTATCCAGTCTTGCATAGTCCGTCGGATAAGGCAGGGCGAACTCGGTATCTCCTGCGATGACGGAACCGTTGATATCCGCCCGGTAGATCTCTTTCCAGCCCTTCGGATCCGCCATGGTCCTTCCAAGATTCAGGCTCAGCAGAAAGACTGTGTCGTACTTGCGGTCATAACGGTTCATCTGGTCCTCCAGCCCGTCTTCCCAGGCAAAACGCACATCCGCCCCGCAGACCGCCTTGATCGGAAAAGTATAATAGCGCTGGCAGTGGAAACCCTGCTCGTTGATCAGCACCACATCGTTCTCCCCGATGCAGGCAGTGATATCCTCCAGCACCTCATAATCGGTATAGCTCATATCCCTGGTCTGATAAAGGATCCTCGACTGCCAGACCGTGAGAGCCAGGATCACGACCGTCCCGATACCGAGGGCGACGCGCGGCAGGCTGTTCAGTATGCGACCGGAAAGCACCATCGGCAGAAAGATGAAAGGCGCCAGGTACCGTGCGAAGTAGAAATACAGCCACACCTCCGGAGATACCACTACACAGTATAACAGCAGGATATAATACAGGCCGATGGCCGGTGCAAAAAAACGGCGGTCGGTAAACAGCTCACGGCTGTCCTTTATCGTAGCCGCAAGGGCCAGCGGCATTGTGACAAAGCCCGACATGATCACATATCCGTAGAAGAGCATCAGCGGGAACACGCCCTCCAGCTCCCGTCTCTTCCAGAATTCCAGGAAGATGGCGATGAAAGTGAGGGACAGCAATACGATGGCGGCGATCTTCGAAGCACGGCCGCTGCCCTCCAGCGCGGAACGCTTCATGAGCTTCCGCAGGAAAAACTTCTCGCCCCGCAAAAACATCCAGAGGCTCAGTCCCAGACAGAGGATCACGGCTCCCCATACCCAGAAAAGGATGTTATCCGGGTTGATCAGCTCCTCATTGATGCGGTAGACCCTGAGATAGTTTCCGTCGGTATAAAAGCCGAAGCAGAGCTTCATCATCGTAAAGCCCAGACCGTATTCCACCGCAGATGCCATAGCCGCAGCCACAAAGGCCTTTTTCCCGCTCGCCACGAAAGCCTGCCAGTAGATGATCACAAAGAGGGGGATGATCACGCTGCTCGTTACATGCAGCACACAGATCCCTCCCACGGGCATAAGTCCCAGAAGCTGCAGCGGGGCCGCGTCCCTCTTGTCGGTAAGGATCGCAAACCAGCAGCTCATGCACATGGCCATCACGACTTCGGTCAGGGAATTCTGTCCGCTCCAGAACACGATGGGCGCTGCCGCATACAAAAGCGCCACCGCCGCCGCAAAAAGCTTGCGCCCGTTCCAGAGATTCCTGCAGATCAGCCATACACAGCCGATGGAGATCAGGTAGCAGGAGATCATGGCCAGAGGCATCGCGCTTAAGCCGAAGAGCTTGCCCCACAGAGCCATCCAGGCCGGAAAAGGACCGAGTCCGTGAAAGGTCCCTTCCAGTTTTCCCTCCTGCTTCAGCACATCCTCATCGATGTAGTAACCGCTCAGATCCCTGATCTCTTCCAGGAAACGGAGCTTTTCCCACTTGGTCAGCGTCTTTGCATATTCCGGAAAACTCTGCGTCTCCTCTGTCTTATCCATCATATAATACATGGCACGGGCCTGGTACAGCCCCTGGTCCTGCCCCGTACCGAAGACGCCGGCCCGGGTCCTGTAAGAGAAGAAAGCGGCCACCACAAGGATGATCAGGATCGGCAGATAACTCTTCCAGTGAAAGCGCACCTTCGGCAGTTCCATACGCCGCCACAGGAAGCGCGCCGCGCACAAAAGCAGGAGAAGCACGTCACATACCGCCATCGCCGTTCCCACCGAGAAAAGCGAAAGCAGCATCAGCATCCCCGATACAAAGAGATACAGGGAGGTATAGCAGGCACAGCCCAGGATCGCCAGCTTGAGAAAGCCGGGTTTTTCATAAGCCAGGGCTATCAGCAGGCCGGACAGTATGATCCCCGTTACAAACAAAAACATCAGCATTTCTTTTCTATCGTCTCCGTGTACAGTTCTTCCATTTCATCCAGCATGCTCTCAAGGGAGAAGGTCTTTTCCGGGATTTCCGTAAAAGCGTCCTCATCCCCGCGGATCACTGCCTCCAGCCGGTCCGCCAGTTCCTTCACATGGCGGTTACGGAAGCTGGCGCAGCGGCCGTAAGCCACCTCCGGCAGTGAGCCGGCATCGCTGTGGATCAGGGGCGTCCCGCTCTGACAGGTCTCCAGCGCGGAAAAACCGAAGCCCTCGGTAAGGGACGGCACCACCACACAGTCTGCCTGATGTATGCAGGCCGCAAGGTCCTCTTTCGGAAGGGAAGGACGCACCCGGACCACGCCGCGCAGACCATCATCTCTCATACGGTTCAAAAACTCACGCCGGGGCTTTTCCGGTTCCTTGCCGAGAAGGAAGCAGAAACGCACATTCGAAAGATCCACGCCCTTCTTTTTCAGGCGGCAGATCGCTTTTTCGTAAACATACACGCCCTTGGTCCTTCCGGGACGTCCGTAATAAAGGAAAAGTAATTCATCCTTCACCTTGAAGAACTTACGGATCGAAAAATCGGGATTGGCCGGGCTCTTATCGCTTCCCATCTCGTTGGCCAGGTAGATGCGCCGCACATCACGTTTTTTCCCGCAGTAACGGAGCATATCCTTACGTGTGGCTTCCGAGATCGCATGGTAGGCGTCGAACTGCTGCCGGCAGGTATACTGCTCCACCGCATAATAGATCAGCGCCCGGAAGATCACATCGGACCAGAACCATTTCCTTCCACGCACCTCGTAAACCGTCATGACCGAGGGTTTGTTATATTTCTTTGCAAGCCTGCTCACCACCGGTGCCGTGGTAAAAGGTGAGGTATGGACCAGATCGCACCAGGCGATATGCTGCTCGATATCCTTCTTTTTCGGGAAAGGATGCCCGAAGGCACTTTTCCAGTCACAGTACCACACATCAATGCCGTCCAGCTTCACATGCCCGCGGTGCTCGTCATCCACGGTCTCCGCCACGGCACGCACCTCATGTCCCCGTGCGGCCAGGTTTTTCGCCAGATTATAAAACAGGGTTTCCGCTCCACCCACATAGGGGTAAAAATGCGGCAGTATAAATGCGATCTTCAAAGTCTTTTCCTTTCTCTGTACCACTGTTCAAGCATCAGCACATTCCATAAAAGACGGGGAGAACGTCCGTTTTTCCGGAAAGCACTCCAAAGCCTCTTCAGCTCGCTGCCCCGGATCAGTCCGTCGGCGGCGGCGCGGGAATGCTCCGTAAGCTCCGCGGCCCATTCTGCCGTATCCCCTTCCTTCAGCCATTTCTCCAGCGGCACCGCAAAACCTTTCTTCGGCCGCTCGGTCAGTTCTTCCGGCACATAATGTGCCAGCACCGCTTTCAATATCCTTTTCTGCTTCTTTCCGTCAAAGAGATAATCCGACGGCAGTCCCAGGGCAAATTCCACCACATCCCGGTCCAGCATGGGGATGCGGTTTTCCAGGGATACGGCCATACCGGCACGGTCCACCTTCACCAGGATATCCTCGGGATGATAACGCAGCAGATCGTCGCGCATCATCGCCTGCAGGGCATCGCCGCAGGGGCGCGGACGCCGTATCGACAGCGGCGAATCCGTCAGCCGGTCGATCAGCGGATCGTAATGATCCACGGCTTCCTTCAGTTCCACGATATGATGTGCACCCAGGCACAGGCCCGCACGGTAAAGCTTCGGGATATCCGCTCCCGTGATCCCCGCCACGGCTCCTGCCGCTTTCCGCAGCGGCTGCGGCACACAGCGCAGCACCTTCCAGAGCTTTGCGATCTGCGGATAGGTACGGTAACCGCAGAAGAGCTCGTCGCCTGCGTCCCCCGACAAAGACACCGTCACCCTGCTCTTTGCAAGGGCGCTGACCAGATAGGTCGGGATCTGCGAGGAATCCGCATAAGGCTCCCCGTAGATCGAAGGGATCTTCGGGATCACCTCCTTCAGCTCCTTCTCCGTCACGTATCTCTCCGTATGTATGGTTCCCAGGTGTTTTGCGATGGCCGCCGCTTCGGGCGCCTCGTCGTATTTCGGATCGTCAAATCCGATGGAAAAACTCTGCACCATTCCCGGACGCAGACGGCTCATCAATGCCACTACCGTCGTCGAATCGATCCCGCCCGAAAGATATGCGCCCAGAGGCACATCCGAAGCCAGCTGACCGCTGACTGCCGAAAGCAGCAGCCGTTCCAGTTCTTCCGCCGCTTCCTCAAAGCTGCCTTTGAAGAGTACGGCTCTTTCCGCCGCATCCTTCAGGCTGTACCAGCGTGCCGTCTTTTCACAGGCTTCGGTAAAGGGCGCACGCAGCTTAAGGATCCCGCCGGGCATCAGCTTGTGAACGCCCTCATAGATCGTAGCCGGTGCGGAGATATATCCGTACAGCAGATATGCGGGGATCACGCTGCGGTCAATCTTTCCCGTAAAACCCGGATAAGCCGCGATGGCCGAAAGCTCCGATGCGAATACAAAATCTCCGCCCACACGGCCGTAGTAGAGCGGCTTTTCGCCGATACGGTCCCGCATGAGCCACATTTCCTTTTTCTTCCGGTCATAAAGCGCCAGGGCAAACATCCCTTTGGAAAACTCCAGCGTCTCCCGGATGCCCAGATGCGCAAATGCCTCCAGCAGGATCTCGGTATCCGAACTGCCGCGGAAGCGACGTCCCTCTGACTGCTCCGCAAGCTTCCCTTTCAGCTCTTCCGCATTGTAGATCTCCCCGTTATAGACCATGACAAAGCGGCCGTCCGCACTGCTCATGGGCTGCGCGCCCGTATCGCTTAAGTCACGGATGGAAAGACGGCGGTGACCGAGGCTCACGCCGCTCTGTTCATCGAGCCAGAAACCTTCGGCATCCGGTCCCCTGTGGATCAGGGCATCGGTCATTTTTTTCAGGACCGCGGCGCGGTCGTTCCTTTCACTGATAAATCCGGCTATTCCGCACATAAAGCTTTCGTTTCCCCGTGCTTTCCTTCCTTCAGCTTTCCCCGGTCTCCTACTGCAGACCGTGCCATATCAGCATTCCCATTTATCCTTCGTAAACAGGGGCCTTTTCCTCTCTTATCCGGCCTGCGGCCGCGGCTCCTCGGTGATCTGTCCGTTCTCCACCCGGTACACGATATCGCAGTTTTCGATGGTTTTTAAGCGGTGGGCGATGATCACCATGGTCTTTCGTCCCTTCAGCGCGTTGATCGCCTCCATGATGGCCGCCTCGGTGTCGTTGTCCAGTGCGGAGGTGGCCTCGTCAAAGACCAGCAGCTCCGGATCGTGATAGAGCGCGCGGGCGATACCGATCCTCTGGCGCTGTCCGCCGGAAATACGTACGCCCCGGTCGCCGATCACCGCATCCAGTCCTTCCGGAAGCGTATCGATGAATTCTTCCAGCTGCGCTTCCTTCAGCACTTCCCGGATCCTCGCTTCGTCAACCTCCGCATCGGGCACGCCGAAAGCCACATTGGCGCGGATCGTATCATCCAGCATATAGATATTCTGCGCGATGTATCCGATACTTGCAAGCCAGCGAGGATCGTCGCCGCGCAGCTTTTCGCCGTTCACAACAAGCGATCCTTCCTGCGGACTCAGCAGACCCAGAAGGATATCGATGACCGTAGTCTTTCCGGCACCGGAGGCTCCCACCACGCCGACGGAAGATCCGACGGGAATGCGCATGTCCGCATGTTCGAATATATCCTTTTCCGTCCCCGGATAGCGGAAACGGATATCCTTAAGCAGGATCTCACCGGATAAGGGCAGGGGTTTTCCCTCTTCCGGGATCTTCACATCCTCCAGGGATGCGAGATCCAGATGGTCGCAGACATAATCCAGAGAAGGTTCAAAATAGGCAATGGACGAAAGATAGGTGGATATGCGGTTCACACTGGGCATCAGACGTATGGCTGCCCCGCCGAAAGCCGTAAGCTGCGGCAGCAGGCTGTTCAGATCGCCGCCCGACACCACCTTGATGAGCATATAGCCCAGCATCCCCACGATGCAGACCGTCTCGATGACCAGACGCGGCGTGTTGTTCAGTACCGCATAACTCCTTTTCGAAGCGGTAAGTCCGCCGTAGGCTTCCGAAAAGCGGTTCAGGAAATAGCCCTCTTTCCGGCTCACCTTCACATCCTTGATCCCGAAGACCCCCTGCTGCATCCACTTCATCGACGCAACCTGCATATCCATGCGTTTCTGGCCCAGCCTTCCCAGTGTGGGCTTTACGAAAAGGATGATGACCAGGACCATGACAAAGAGAAGTGCCGCGATGCTGAGCGTCATCTTCACATCGATGACGAGCAGGAAAGCGCACATGCAGATGCTCACGGCGATCTCCGTTACCAGCTTCATCACTTCCTGTATCAGTTCAAAAACATGCGGGATATCCTTGTTGAAATTCTGGAAGATCGCGTTCACGTCCGCATTCAGATAAAAGCTGTAAGGGCGGTTCATGTAATCCGACATCAGCCGGACCGAAATGCTGCATTCGGTCCGCGTGGCAAAACCGGCCTGCAGGCGGTAGATCAGGAGCAGATAGAGATTTTTCAGGAAAAAGATCGCCATCGTCGCGGCCAGCAGGATACGCACAAAGCTGTCCGGATCCGGCGCAATGTTCAGGATAGCGAAAGCTTCTTTGACGAGCCCCTGTTCCATGATCTCTTCCGGGTTGACGATGGCCGAGATCAGCGGGATGATGATGCCCACGCTGAGGGTCTCCAAAAGGGCGCTGAAAAAGATCAGCACCATCATGACCAGTACGGTTCTTTTCTGCTTTTTGTTCAGCAGTTTTTTCAGTCTGCGGTAAATATTCATAACCTTTATATTTTACCACATTTTTCGCGCTTTTTACAGTATTTATGTTAACATTTTTCCCAAAAAAAGTTACTGTTCGCTACTGTTCAGCCCTTAGCCGGATACGGATCTTCTGCATGCAGATATAGTCCGTGGCGCTCGATTCCGTCGCTAAGCCACTCTGTGAAACTGCCTCTGCATAATTCAAGCCGTACGAAACCGGGGGACATTCGGCATCCGTGCCTCAGGTCCCCCTTGCTCAGCCATCCGGGCTTCGCATTTCTGGTATTCATGCAGTTTCGAGAGTGGCTAAGCTCCTCCATAGGCGGCCACGTCCTATATCATGCCTGCAGGGATCTTTGTCGGCAAGCGGCTAAGGGCTGAACAGTAAGCAAAAAAAGTCCGCGTCAGCGTCCGGTCCCGAGGATCTCCCGCAGAGCCTGCCGGTTCTTTTCGCGGTAACGCTTCATGAACTCACCCGTATTCTTCGAGAGTTCCAGGGCCTTTTCGTCATCTGCCAGGATCTCGGCCACAGCCTGTGCGAAGGCTTCGTCATCTTCCTCCACACGGGCGATGGGAAAGTCGGAGGACAGCCCCCGCACACCCACGCCGTGGCTGACCAGGGGCTTTGCATAGCTCAGCGCCTCGATGGTCTTGATATTCAATCCGGTGCCGTAATGCACGGGATTGATCACCACCCTGGCCTGACGGTAACATTCCTCCAGATCTTCCACAAAACCCAGCTTCACATAATCGTCACTGTCCGGCACATGCCGGCAGATGGTCCCGGCGAGCTGCAGCACTGCTTCCGGCTGCAGTTCCTTTACCCGGGGCCAGATATTTTTGATAAAATGGGAAACGCCCTCGCGGTTCACCACATAATAGCTTCCGAGAAAGAGTACGTTCTTTCCCTGCGCCACATAGGGCTCCCGCTCCGGCATGTTCTCGCCGATGGTACAGTGCTGCACCTCCGGCGCGATCTCCCGGAAAAAGCGTTCTTCCTCTTCCTGGATCGCCACCACCCAGTCGGCACGCCTGAGGCCTTCGGCCTCTACGTTCTTTTTCAGCGCATACTGGTAATTCTTATAGCCGACGGCTTCATACATCTGCCGCTTGAAGGTGAAGGCATTGTGTGTATCCAGTACCTTCACCGTTCCCTCCGGCACCGAGAGCAGCGGGCGGGAATTGAAGATATACTCGGCCCAGACCACATCATAATGCCTGCGGCCCAGAAGCTCCTTCATAAATGCGTCGATCTCCGGGCTCATGGCTTCGTCCAGCGTGAAATACTTGAACATAAGCCCCGGGATGTGCAGGATCTCCAGCGCTTTCCGCACTTTGCGTTTCAGGAAGACCGGAAATGTACGCTTTTTGTTCCGGAAAGTGATGAAGTGCTCCTCCCCGATCCATTCCCGCGTTGCGGCGGGGTCGTCCTCCGAATAGGTCTGCAGGAAGAGAAAATCCACCTCGCAGCCCTCCTCGCGGAAGCTGTTGATCAGATTCCATATCCTTTTGCGGTTGCCCCGCTCCACCGGGAGCACGATGGTCTCGGAAATGACCAGGACGCGCTTCTTATCTCCCGTGTTTTCCTTCGCTCCGGCCTGCGCCGGAACAGATGTATTCCCGTTCTGCATGCTCAAATATGCCTTCCTGTTATCGTTGCTTCCCATAGTCTTCCGTGCTATACTGAAGCTCATGAAGAAACAGACAAAACAACTGATCGAATCGGATCTGCGCAGGGTTTACGATCTGCCGCTCACAGCAAAGCAGCGCTTCTTTTTCCCTCTGCAGATGAAATATCTGAAACTCTGGCGGAAAGCCTCCGCCGCAAGCGGACTGTCCCGCACTCTGCTCTCTCTGAAGCTGGAGCGGCTGAGTGAGCGTACCCAGATACAGATCCCGCCGGAAGTAAAGGCCGGTCCGGGACTCTATATCGGTCACCTGGGACGGGTCATCATCCACCCCGATACGGTGCTGGGCAGCAATGTGAACCTTTCCACCGGTGTTACCATCGGCCAGACCAACCGCGGTTCCCGCAAAGGCGTGCCCGTCATCGGCGACCGTGTCTGGATCGGCACCAACGCCGTGATCGTCGGCGGCATCACCATCGGAAACGATGTGCTCATCGCCCCCGGCGCCTATGTTACTTCGGATGTGCCCGACCACAGCGTGGTCATCGGCAATCCCGCGGTGATCCGTCCCCGCGAGAACGCTACCGAAGGTTACATCAACCGTCAGGTCTGAATCCCCGCGCTCTTTTTATCGCAGGCTTTATCTACGATCCTCCATGCATTCGAGGATCGTTTTTTTCATATGCTCTTTTGAATAGATCCCGCTGCGCAGCTGCGCATACTGCCGGTGCAGTTCCGCGCTGTCTTCGTTCAGCGCTTCTGCCTTCAGTGTATCCCAGCTCTCAAAACCCAGCCCCGGCACATGATTGCCCTTAAGCACTTTTTCCGGCGCGACTATGACCGTATCCAGAAACAGCGCCTCCTGCAGCACACCGGAAGTCTGGCTTCCGTATTGCTCCGGCGCATAAGGCAGCACCACATGAGATGCCCGGCCAAGGAGCCTTAAGTATTCCTCCCTGGACAGATACTCATCACGTATCGTGATATTGTCCCCCGCCATTTCCTTCAGGCGTTTCAGGCGTTCCCGGTCATAGAAGCGCCCCGCCACCGTCAGCGGAAAGCCCAGGCGGGTAAAGGTCTCCACCATTTCTTCCAGCTGCTTTTCCGCCCCCATGGTACCCAGACAGACCGCATTCGGCCTGCGTTCCTTTTCCCGGTAGGGAGCAAAAAGCTTCTCGTCGCAGGCATAGTCCGGGAGATAAACGCTGGGTGCGTTTTTGAAACGGAAATCCTCGCCGCTGGAGATGATCAGCGCCATGCGCTTCTGCGCCCGCTCAAAGATCTTCTGCTTGATGCCGCCCAGACGGCCGCCGTCATAAGCTTCCTTAAAGCTCGTAAATACGATGCGCTTCCCGCTGTTTCCGAAAAGCGCCAGATACAGGCAGAGATAAAATTCCGTATTGAAAAACCAAACCGTATCTCCGCCGGCCTGTTTCAGCACGATACGGATATTGGCAAACATCCGGAACTTGTTGACCACCTTTTCGAAGAAGGACGGATGCGCCTTCATCACGATGTGATGGGGCAGGACCTTTGCACCTTCTCTTCCCGCTTTCGCACTTGCCTTCAGGACGCAGCGCGGCGCCAGGATCCGGGGCGTATACTCCGGACGCAGAAAAGCCGCGTATTCCCCGAGCACCTTCGGGGCATGTCCGACAGCTGTACCCTCCTCATCGCAGCGGCCCTGATATTCCGCCATGACGATCTGTTTTATCTCTTTCCCGTTCGATCCCATCTCTTTTTCCGTTCCGCTCCCGAAAAAATATCATGCCGCGTTACTGTTCAGCCCCGGGCCCCGCAGCTGCTGCGCGGCTGCGGGCAGATACTCTGATCAGTCAGTCTGTATTTCCTTATATTTCTCCTCTATGGCCTCCACCATGCGGTCCCAGGAGAAACGTTCCTGTTCCTGCGCTACCGCGGCGCGGAAGCTCTCCTCTTTTCCCTCTTTGAAATAACGGATCACCGCATCCGCCAGCGCCTCCGGATCCTCCGGAGGAACGATATAGCCCGTGCTGCCGTCGGTCACGGCCTCGGGCAGGCCGCCCACATTCGTCGCGATCACCGGCAGACCGAAACCGAAAGCGATCTGTACGATCCCGGACTGCGTCGCCGAAAGATAAGGGCAGACGCACAGATCCGCCGCCGCAAAATAAGGCTCCACCTCGGTATCCGGCACATACCCGTCCCGTATCGTAAAGCAGTCCTTTACACCGCTCTCTTCGATGAGGCGGTCGTATTCTTCCCTCTTGCCGCCGAAATCCCCCACGATACAGATCCGCAGCTTTTCCGTTTCCGCCGCACACTTCGAGGCGGCCCGGATCAGGACCTGCAGGCCTTTGTAAGCGCGCACCAGGCCGAAGAACAGGAGTACCTTCTCATCCTCCGCGATCTTAAGAGTATTTCTCGCCTCTTCACGGCTCATCCCCTTCATACGGAAAACATTATAGGTGGGGTGGAGATTCCGCCGGCAGGGCATGGCCGGCAGGAGTCTTTTCAGATCCTCCTCATCCCCGGAGGAATGGACGATACAGAAAGCTGCGCGCTTCAGCGTTCCTTTAGTCAGCGATACATCCAGAGGAAAACGTTCGTGCGGCAGCACGTTATGACAGATAAATGCAACGGGTATGCCCTTCAGCCGCCGTAACAGACCGCGGTAGCAGGGCGCAAAATAGGGATGCCACCATTGCACGATGCACAGATCCGGCTTTCCTGCACGGATCTTTTTTGCCGCCTTTCCCCAGTTGAAAGGATTGGCCGTATTGACCAGATAATCGGTCCCTTCGATCTCAAAGCTTTTGTTTTCGTAGTCCCTCTGCTCTTTTTTGAAAAGGAGCTTCGGATACTGCATGGACCAGGAATAGACCGATACTTCGTATTTCTTCCGTAATGCGCGGATCAGCAGGCCGGTATAATGGGAAATGCCTCCTTTAAAGGGATATACCGGTCCCAGTACCGCGATCCTCCGCAAATCAGCCATTGATCCTCTTCTCCGCATATGCAAGCCACTCGTCCGTCACACGCTCCGTCGACGCCAGTTCACGGAGCTTTGCCGCCTCCCGGCCGCAGCGCTCTGCATCCTCCGGGCTTTCGATCATCTTTGTCATCGCGGCAGCCATCTCCTTCGGATTCTTCACTTCCACCAGAAGGCCGTTTTCCCCGTCGCGGATCAGCGCCGCCGGCCCGCCGCAGGGACAGTCGGTCGCGATCACCGGCAGGCCCAGCGCCATGGCTTCCATCAGCGCATTTGGCATGCCTTCATACTTCGAAGAGAGTACATAGGCCGACGCATCCGCGATACAGCGGTCCACATCCTCGCGGTCTCCCATAAAGAGGATCGCTTCATCCAGTCCGTGGGCATGCACGTATTCCTGCACGCAGAGTCTTGTATTATCGCCGCTGTCTCCTCCGTAGATCTCCAGCGTATAATCCGGGTGATCCTTGTGAAAATGCCCGAAGGCTTTCGCCAGCGTCATATAATCCTTGGCTTCGTGATGCCTTCCCACGCTCACGATGGCCTTACGGCGCTCTGCGGGCTGTCCGTGATCCTCCATGCAGCGCGGGTTCAGCGGATTGAGCAGTACCGCGGCCTTTTCCGCCACCTCCGCCGGAAAGAAATCCCTGGCCTGTTCGGTCTGGAAGACCGCTCCCGCAGCCCTTTTATACAGGTAAGCGCTGAGCTTTTTCTGCATCTTCCCCGCATAGTCCACCGAAGGGTCACTGCGCACCGAGATGATCACCGGTATATGCAGGGGACGCGCCGCCATCACCGCGCGGTAATTGGCGGTCTGCATAAAGGCAAAGACCACGTCCGGCTTTTCCTTTTTCAGACAGTCCCGCAGATGCCGTATCCTCGTGCGCACCCGCCCGATCTTTCCTTTTTTCTCTTCCTCTTCGCTCAGCCCCACATCAAGCCGGCGTACGCCCTCCGCCAGGGGATATTCCTTTTCTCCGCGCGTCAGCGTTGCCACACAGACCTCCAGGCCGCGCCGTGCCATCTCCCCCGCAAGGGTCGTGACCACACGCTCGGCTCCTCCTTTGGACAGACTGTAGATGTGAAACAAAACCTTTTTTATCATTTCCGGTCCAGCACCTCGGTATACATCTCCTCCAGCATATGCACCTGCCGGTTCACATCAAAACCTTTTTCCCTGAGCTGATCGGCATACTGAAGCTTTGCGCTGCGTTCGGCTCTCGGGAAACGCTCCGCCAGTGCGACGGCCTGTTCCGCCCAGCTTTTTTCGCTTTCCTTTAAGGACAGTGCCTTTACCAGTTCCGTCACCTGCACGTCCTTCGTGATCGCATCCGAGATGAGGCAGGGCAGCGCGGAAGCCTGCGCTTCCACCACGGTTCCTGGAAGTCCTTCGTAATGGGAAGGAAAGACCAGCACATCCATTGCCTGGTACCAGGGGGCGGGATCCGCCTGCCTTCCGGCAAAGATCACATTCCTGCGAAGGCCCATTTCCTCCGCGGCTTTTTCCACCTCTTCCCGCAGTTCTCCCTCTCCTACCAGAAGCAGCATCGCATCGCTGCGGATACGCCGCAGTTCCAGAAAGATCTTCAGCAGAAACATATGGTTTTTGGCATAATGAAAACGCCCCACATGTCCCACGACAAACTGTTTTTCCAGCCCGGTCTTTTCCCTGAGCGTCCGTCCCTCGGCCACATGTGAGGTCGTGGGCGCGTAGGCGTCCACATTGACGGCATTGGGGATGAGGCGCACTTTTCCCGCCCGCATCGCTTCTTCACCGAAGACCGCATAACCCGCCTCGGTGGAACAGGAGAGACAGTAATCCGTCTTTTTTGCCAGATGCCGGCGCAGACGTTTTTTCAGCCAGCCCTTCATTCCCGGCTCCACGCCGGCACTGCGGGCATGCGCCATGGTCACGGCGATCCCGGCCTTTTTTGCTATGGGCAGATAAAGGGCCGCCGTATTGGTGCTGTGGGCCTGTACGATATCGATCTCGGGATGTGCCGCGAAAAATTCCCGCATCTGCTTTTCATACTGCGGGCGGTTCACAAGTTTAAAGCCGACGGTACGGAAGATCCGGCAGCCCAGACGTTCTGCTTCTTCTTCGTAAAAGCCCGGCGGCTCATTCAGTAAAAAATCATAATGAAAACGATTCCGGTCCAGACGCCGCAGGATATCCATGATACGGCTTTCCGCGCCGCCCATAGACAATCCGCCGATCACCTGCAGGATCACGATCTTCCCGTCAAGCATCCCCGGCCCCCCGTTCTTTTCTCTCCGTACGCTCCGCAGCCTCACTGCCCTTCGTTCCGCCGCCGGAAAGCGATCCTGCCAGTCCCTTCGCCAGTGCCAGCAGATATTCCGCCGTATTTCCGAAAAGCCCTCTTTTCCGCGGCTTTATGCGCAGCAGGCGGCGGTAATCGATAAAGCGGGATCGCTGCGAGGAAAAGAGCCGCTCATACTCCTCCAGCTCCGCATCCGTCAGCTCCGCCGTATGCACCACAAAGCAGCTCACGCCGCTCCGGCGTTTCAGCTCCGCACTGCGCAGCAGCGAGATCGGAAGGAAGACCAGCTCCTCCCGGATATAGGGTGCATCCCCGTATCCGTCCGTTATATAACGAAAGCCGCACTCCTTCAGGGCGCGCAGCGTATTTTTATCAAAGCTGTGACCGGGCGCCATGAAGATGTCGGTCTCCGCCCCGAGCCGCGCAAGCTTCTCCTTCCCCTTCGCGATCATGCTGCGCTGCATCATAAAAGGCAGCCCCGCAAATTCGGAAAAAGGATTGAGGGGGAAGATCCCTCTCTGCTTCGTGCGGTAGCGGTGATGCCATCCGTGCAGGGCAAAGAGCCAGCCCTCGCGGCGTTTCTCCTCAAGCCATGCACGGTATTCCGCTTCCGGCATGGCTTTCCCGCTGCCGACCGTTCTGTCCAGATTATCCGGTATGAGTCCGATCAGCGGCCGTATGCGGTAGCGCGCAAGCAGCTCCTCGAAACGCCGGAAACGTTCCCAGTCCATATCGGGAGAGATATCATCAATGCGTACCGCTATCTTCCTCATCAGCCGAGATTCCTTTTATACCAGTCGATGGCCAGCGCGATCCCGCGCTTGAAGTCATATTCCGGATCATAGCCAAGCAGCTTCCTTGCCTTGGAAATGTCCGCATTGGAATGTTTGATGTCGCCGGGACGGTCAGGCCCGAAGAGCGGTTCGATCTCTGTCCCCAGCGCTTTCGTGATGTCGTAGTAGATATCGATCAGATATTCCCTGCCGCCGTAGGCGATGTTGAACGCCTCCCCAAAGGCCTCTTCACCGGCCAGGCAGGCCTTCAGATTGGCTTCGATCACATTATCGATATAGGTAAAATCCCGGGACTGCTTTCCGTCCCCGTTGATCGTGGGCCGTTCTCCGTGGAGAAGCTGGCGGATAAAGCGCGGGATCACCGCGGCATAGGCCCCGTCGGGATCCTGGCGGCGTCCGAAGACGTTAAAATACCGCAGGCCTACCGTAGGCAGACCGTAAAGGCGGAAATAAAGACTGCCGTACTCCTCGCAGGCACGCTTGGTGAGCGCATAGGGCGAGAGCAGCTTTCCCTCCTGGCCTTCCTTTTTCGGAAGAACCGGATGATCGCCGTATACCGAAGAAGAGGAAGCATAAACGAAACGCTTCACTCCGCTCTGTCTTGCGGCTTCCATCATATTGAGGGTACCGCGGATATTGTTCTCCTCATAAAAAAGCGGCATCTCGATGCTGCGGGGAACGCTTCCCCAGGCCGCCTGGTTCAGCACATAATCCACGCCTTCGCAGGCTTTTTTGCAGGTCTCGAGATCCTTGATATCGCCGCGGAGGAATTCATAGCCGGGACGATCCTTTAAAAAATCCACATTTTCCTGTTTTCCGGTGGACAGGTCGTCCAGACAGCGCACCCTGTGTCCCAGCGAGAGGATCGCCTCGCACAGATTGGAACCGATGAAACCGGCTCCCCCGGTGACCAGAAAAAGGCTGTTTTCCGGAAATACCAGATCCTGATATGCCAATGCTTACAACCTCCAGAAAAGATAATCGTTCTTATTTTCGTAAATGCCGCGGTCCAGAATGCCCTTCAGATCCATCAGCACCTTCTTTTTACCGCCGGCATAAAAGGCATCCACCGCTGCTTCATCCAGCTCTGCAAAGCAGCGGTGCGCCACCGCGATGATCACGGCGTCCATATCCTTTATTTCTTCTTCACGTCCGAAACGTATGCCGTAGAGCCGCTCCGCTTCGGCGGCATCGGCTTCCGGATCCACGACCAGTGGCGTGATCCCGTATTCCTTCAGTTCATTCACGATATCGATGACCCGGGTATTACGTGTATCCGGGCAGTTTTCCTTAAAGGTGAAACCAAGTATCCCCACTTTTGCGTTCTTTACGGGCAGGTCGGCACGGATCAGCAGCTTGACCAGGCTTTCCGTCACATAGCGTCCCATATCGTCGTTGATGCGGCGGCCCGAAAGAATGATCTGCGAATGATAGCCCAGCTGCTCCGCCTTATAGGTCAGATAGTAGGGATCCACGCCTATGCAGTGGCCGCCCACAAGCCCCGGGAAGAATTTCAGGAAATTCCACTTGGTGCCTGCTGCCTCCAGCACCGCTTTCGTATCGATGCCCATACGGTGAAAGATCATGGACAGCTCGTTCATGAAGGCGATGTTGATATCGCGCTGGCTGTTCTCGATCACCTTGGCCGCTTCCGCCACGCGGATGGATTCCGCGCGGTATACCCCCGCTTCCACCACCAGACCGTAGACCTTTGCTACCGTGTCCAGCGTTTCCTCATCCATGCCGGAGACGATCTTTACGATGCTCTCCAGACGGTGTACCTTATCCCCGGGATTGATGCGCTCCGGTGAATAGCCGATCTTGAAATCCGTTCCGCATTTCAGTCCCGATTCCTTTTCGAGGATGGGCACGCAGATCTCTTCCGTCACCCCGGGATAGACCGTGGATTCAAAGACCACCACGCTGCCCTTCTGCAGATTACGTCCCAGGATGCGGCTGGCGCCCTCCACCGGCGTCAGATCCGGCGTATGGTCGGGATTGACCGGCGTGGGTACCGCCACGATATGGAAACGCGCTTCCTTAAGGCGGCTTTCGTCATCGGTAAAATCCACCGATGTCTGTGCGATCACTTCGTCTCCCACTTCCTTCGTGGGATCCTTTCCCGCGCGGTAGAGTGCGATCTTTTCCGAATTCAGGTCATAGCCCACCACGGAAAGCTTCTTTGCGAAAGCAACCGCGATCGGCATACCCACATAGCCCAGTCCCACCAGGGACAGCTTTTCCTTTTTTTCCAGCAGATCTTCAAAAAGTCCCATATTTACTCCTGTCTCAATGGTTCATGAGAATAAATTATACCGTACGATGCAGTAGAAGGCGCGGAAGGCGTCCTTCAGTCCGATCTTCTTGCCCTGCTCAAAGGTTCTGGCGTGATAGGAAATGGGGATCTCGTAGATCCTGCATTTTTTCTTTGCGAGCTTTGCCGTCACCTCCGGCTCAAAGCCGAAACGGTTCTCGCGCAGCCGGATCGACTGGATCACTTCACGCTTAAACATCTTGTAGCAGGTCTCCATATCCGTCAGGGACAGATCGGAGAAGATATTGGAAAGGAGCGTGAGCATCTTGTTGCCCAGCTCGTGATAAAAACCGTCCACGCGGAAATTGCTGCTGCGCAGATAGCGGGAACCGTAGACCACGTCCGCATCGGCCGCACCCGAGATAAAGGGCTCCACCAGCTCGGAAAAATCCTTCGGATCGTATTCCAGATCCGCATCCTGCACGATGACCAGATCCCCGGTGGCTGCCGCAAAACCGTGGCGCAGCGCAGCACCTTTCCCCATATTGCGTTTATGGAAACGGACGATATCCACCTTGTCGCGGAGCTTTCCCCTTAAAAGCCTGCGGCTTCCGTCCGTGGAGGCGTCGTCCACCACAACGATCTCGGTACGCAGCCCGCAGTCACGGACGGTATCGATCACCTTTTCCAGCGTGCCCGCCTCGTTATAGCACGGTATGATCACGGAAAGCAGCAGATTATCCTTTGTCAGTTTCTTTTCCATCCGCGTCCTCCTTCCGGACGATCTCTTTGATCACATACTGGGGCGAATTGTTCAGACTGATATAGATCCTCCCCACGTATTCCCCGATCAGGCCCAGCATGATCATGATCATGCCGCCGAAAAAGACCAGTGCCGCCATGGTGGAGGCAAAGCCTATGACACGGTCGGGCAGTACGAAATGCTGAATGATGATCACGATACCGTAAATAAATCCGGCCAATGCCGAGATCACGCCCATTACCGTCGCTAGGCGCAGGGGTTTCACCGAAAAAGACGTAAAGCCGTTCATCCACAGGCCCAGCAGTTTTTTCATGGTATAGCCGGAGCTGCCCGAAACGCGGCTGCGATGGTCGATATCCACGTTGACGATATTATTTGTTGCCCGCAATACCAGACCGATCACGTAGGGATAGGAATTCTCGTAACGGATCATATCGTTTACGATATAGCGTTTCGCGGCAAAATAGCTGGATACGGTAAGACTCTTCGGCTTGTTCAGCATAAAACGTGCCATGCTTTCGTTCACGCGGGAACCGAAATTGCGGAAGGCGCTGTGCTTTTTGTTCGCATAACGGGCATAGGCCACATCCGCGCCGTCCTCCAGCGCTTTCAGCAGACGGTCCGCCTGATCTGCCGGCGTCTGGCCGTCATCATCCAGACAGATCACGATATCGCCTTTTGTCTGCCTCAGTCCCGCCATCAATGCGGAATGCTGTCCGAAATTGCGTGCGAAATCCAGGGCGGTGATACGCCCGTCCGAAAGGGCCAGCTCTTTCAGCACGGAAAAAGTACCGTCCGGGGAACAGTCATTTACGAGTATGATCTCGTGATCATACTCCGGAAGCGCCTTCATTTTTTCACGGATCTCTTCCACTACCCCGGTGATGGTCTGTTCCGAACGGTAGCAGGGGATCACAAAACTGACCAGTTTCATGCTTTACTCCGTAACATATATCAGAAAACGGTCCTCTCCCGCTTCAAGCCTTGTCTCTTCGCGAAGTTTCAGGGCTCCGTCCCCGTAACGCGCATCAAGAAAGGCCTGCAGCTGCGCAGGTGAAAGACCCAGGTCTTCGCGGAATACCAGATGCACGCCGGCCTTTGTGAACAGGCTGCCGCGCTCTTCATAGCCGAAGGCTTTCCATTTTCTCTCCTGCAGGGGGCTTCCGTACTGCCAGCCGCCCATGAGCAGGGCGTTTTCCGCACCGTCTCCCTCCGAAAGCACCGGGGCCGTATGATATACGGTCGCATAGGTCTCCAGAAGAAAGAGCTCCTGCGGATGCTCTGCCATGTAAGAGTATACCACATCATCTTCCTGATTTACAGTAATTTGTTTTCTGTAATCCTCTACCGGGTGCACAAAGATACTGCCGGCAAAGTAAAAGAGCATCAGCGCCGCCAGGACAAGGAGATGTTCCTTCCCTGCTTTTTCCCGAAAGACCAGAGCCGCGATGAAAAAGCCCGTGATCAGATAAAGCGAGACCGTCACCCGTTCCGGCGTGCGCCCGTTCCACAGCAGATAGCCGTAGAGGCCAAAATGCAGTACCATTCCGCCGCAGAGGGCAATGAGAGGTAGATAACGCTTCCGGATCAGTAAAAAGACAAAGCCGGCCAGGGCGGATAAAAGCAGCGGCCAGGCATAATGCGTCTCGCCCTTTGACGGACTGAGATTCCGCTCCTTCAGCTCATAAAGCGTGTTTTTTAATCTCTCCGCTGCGGAGCGCGCTCCCGCACCTTCCGTATAGACCGCGAGCGTCTTCAGACGCTCCGTCCGGGCATCCTCATCCGCGAGCAGGTCATAGTTCAGATAGACCGGCAGCGCGCTTTCGGTCCGCATCCCGCAGCGTTCGTAATATTCCTTCGCAGCATCGCTCTCCCAGACACCGCTGTAATCGTATAGTTCCGTACGTGCTTCGTTCATTTCAAGATAGCCGCTCCATTCCGCCGGCAGATATGCCGCTTTATGCAGCAGAAAGAGGATCAGAAACGCGCCCGCAAAATGCAGGCAGCGCCGGAGCAGCGATCTCTTTTCCGTATTTCCCTCCTCCGCCGCTTTTCCGCGCAGCTCCGAAAAACGCAGCAATACGGCCGCCAGCAGAAAAGGCAGGAGCATCAGGAATACCTGGGAACGGATCTGGTCACAGAGGATCAGCAGCACAAAAGCGGGTACCGAAAGACGCTCCTTCGACTGCAGAAAGAGCCAGAGACCCGATGCTCCGCAGAAGGCCGCGACTACGGTATAATGCGGCAGGATCAGCACGGGACAGAGAAAGAGCAGGAACCAGGCCGTGAACAGGAGCAGCGCCGCCGCCACGGACCACAGAGCTTCCTTATCCTCCGAAAGACGCCGCAGGACGCTTCGGAGCAGAAAATAGAAAGACGCAAAAAGAACAGCACAGAGAAAGATCCCGAACCAGGGAACAGCAGGCAGGATACGGTATAAAAGGGATAAAACAAAAGAAACGGGTGCCCGCATATAGACCGTGTGGAGATCCGGCGTGCCCCCCAGGGCTCCCGAAAGGATATCCCGGATCTGCAGGTCATCATTGAGGCAGAAAAGCGGCGGACAGATGATGAGCGGGATCAGAAAAAGCAGAAAAGAAAGAAGCAGGGGCAGGCCGAGAAAAAGAAGCTTTTCCCGTCCCTTTCCCGTTCCGGATCCGGCTTCCTTCTTCTCCGTCATCCCGCGTAAAACTCCTTCACAAGGTCGATGATCAGCTCATTCTGCTCCTCCGTAAGCCCATAGTAGAGCGGAAGGCGCAGGATGCGTTCGCTTTCTTTCGTGGTATAGCGGTCCTCACCGGCAAAGCGGCCGTATTTTTTCCCGGCCGGCGCGGAATGGAGGGGTACGTAATGGGATACCGCCAGTATCCCCTTCTCCCCGAGGAATGCCTTCAGGGCAGCCCTTTCCTCCTGGTCTTTTGTCTTGATATAGAACATGTGCGCATTGTGCACACAGCCCTCGGGCACTGTGGGCAGCTCGATCTTTCCCGTTTCCGCCAGAGAGCGGAGCCCCTCGTAATAGCAGTTCCAGATCTTTAAACGCGCATCGTTGATCTCGTCCGCGATCTCGAGCTGCGCATAGAGATAGGCCGCATTCATGTCGCTGGGAAGGTAGGAAGAACCGGCTTCCTGCCAGGTGTATTTGTCCACCTGCCCGCGGAAAAAACGGCTCCTGTCCGTTCCCTTTTCGCGGATGATCTCGGCCATATCGATATAACCGTCACGGTTCAGCAGCAGCGCGCCGCCCTCACCCATGCTGTAATTCTTGGTCTCATGGAAGGAGAAGCAGCCCATATCGCCGATGGCACCCAGGGCTTTCCCCTTATAGGAAGCCATCACGCCCTGCGCCGCGTCTTCCACCACATAAAGGGAATGGCGCTTCGCGATATCCATGATCGTATCCATCTCGCAGGCGACTCCCGCATAATGCACGGGCACGATGGCGCGGGTCCGCTCCGTGATGGCGCTCTCGATGAGTTTTTCATCGATGTTCAGTGTATCCGGGCGTATGTCCACGAACACGGCCGTAGCCCCCCGCAGCACAAAGGCGTCTGCCGTGGATACAAAGGTATAGGAGGGCATGATCACCTCGTCCCCTTCTTTGATCCCCAGCAGCAGTGCCGTCATCTCCGTGGCGTGGGTGCAGGAGGTGGTCAGCAGGGCCTTCTTTGTCCCTGTCCGCTCCTCGATCCAGGCGTTGCACTTCTTTGTAAAAGCACCGTCGCCGCAGATCTTTTCCGCCTCGATGCACTGGCGGATATATTCCAGTTCTTTCCCCGTATGGGGAGGTACATTAAAATTGATCTTCATCTCTGCTCACTTTCGTACAGAACAAACTCCTCATTTTCATATGCTGCCGTATAGTGCCCATTATATAGGAAATCTCCCAAAAGGGAAAGTTTTTTCCCGTCGCCGTAGCTTTTTCCGCCATCGCTTAAAAGCGCCTCCTGTGCCTCCCGTGACAGGATCAGGAGCGGTCTCTCACCCGAAGCAAATACAGCGCGCAGCTCCTGCTCATAATCCGCTGCCGGGTAGCTTTCCAGATCCGGCCAGAGAGTACTGAGCGCCGGCGGCAGTTCAAAGACGTAGTGCAGACCCGGCAGATCCCCGAAGGTCAGGAGTCTGCCCTCAGCGTCCGAAAGCGCTCCTCCCAGTCCCCGTATCGCTTCGGCGTGTGCGGCAGTCGTTTTCAGCCCGCGCAGCGTATCCGGCGTTTCGATGCGGCTGTCACGCGCCGTTCCGTCCGTCCCGTCTTTAAACGCAAAAGAGAAATGAAAGCCCGCGCTCTGTACCAGAAGGAGCAGGAAGAGGGCGATCCCCATGGAAAGGACGGGAAAGCTCCAGGCTTTTCCCTTTCCGCGGCTGCCTCCCAGGCCGATCAGAAAATGCAGCCCTGCCGGAAGCAGCAGGAACATGCAGCCGATGACGGAATACAGATGATTGTTGCTCCCCAGGGGAGCGATCAGCTGTACCAGCAGGGCCGTGAGCGCCAGCCCCTTCTCCCTCGCCTCGGTCTTTCTGTCAATGAGCACCCACAGATCCAGGGCCGCCAGCAGCCACAGGCAGACCACCGAGATCCCGAAGATGCTGCCCACATTGTACCATGCGCGGTCCGCCACGCCGTTCCTTACATAATACCAGAGCAGGAGCACAAGACCGGCGCAGTAAAGGAGCTTTTTGACCGGGACAAAGCGCTCCTTCAGAAGCAGGAACATCACGATACCCAGTCCCATACCTGCCGCCGCAAAAAAGACCCAGTAAAGATTTCCGAGATAATTATCCGCAATGGAGGAAAGCATCTCTCCTGCGGTATAGCCGCCGCCCCCGCTCTTTCCGGAAAACAGTCCGAAAAGCCAGTCCATGCTTTCTCCCAGACCGCTGCCGCTTCCGAAAACGGGGATCGTCAGCAGTGCCGCCGCAAGCCCGGCCGCGTATCCGCCGATGCAGCAGCCCAGATCCCCGGGAAGGGAACGTGTGCGTTTATATTTGATATCATCATAAAAAACCAGAAGGATCAGCGCGCAATACGTCAGATTGGATACGCGGACCAGAAGCGCCGCTCCCAGGATGAGCCCCGCCGCAAACATCCTGCGACGGCTGCGTTCCATCAGCCCGCTGTACAGAAGCAGTGCCGCCGCCGTAAGGGCCAGAACGCTCAGGTTCTGGTAAAGGATGACGGAAGGGCTCCATACCAGCCCCAGTGCCGCCAGCTCCGCAAGAAAGAGCAGCAGCGGGTGGATACGTTTCTTCAGAAGCTCATATACCGTCAGCGCTGCCGCCGCCGAAAAGAGACGGCAGACAAGGTTCAGATACAGAAGGCGGCCGCCGCAGATCAGAAACAGAAGACGGCCGAACAGATTGGACAGCCAGGTTGCATAGAGCCAGCTCCCCGTACTCTCATGAAAAAAAGCGTAGTTGCCCACGCTGTACATCGTATCGGACAGCTCCGCTCCCTGATCCGCAGCGATCAGGGCATAGAGCAGCAAAAGCACGGGAAATACAAAACGGGCGGTCACGGATCCGGCCGAAAGGCTTTTCTTTAATGAGCTGCGATGACGCTCACTGCTCTCCGTACTCACCCCGTGCTCCCTTCCGCTTTTCCGTAAAACGCTGCGTACCACTCCGCAAAACGCCGCAATCCTTCCCGGACCGGGGTAGCCGGCTTAAAGCCGTAATCCCGCTCCAGCGCCGAGGTATCGGCATAAGTCACCGGTACATCGCCCGGCTGCATGGGCAGGAGCTCCTGATGAGCCGCGACATCAAAGTCCTGCGGCAGTATCCCTGTACGCTTCAGTTCTTCCGCCAGGATGCCGATGAATTCCATCAGCTCCACCGGGCTGGAGTTCCCGATATTGTAAATGGCGTACGGTGCCAGCGGCAGACCGTCGGCGCCTTTCTTCCGTTCCGGCGCTCCCTGCATCACCCTGAGCACCCCGTCCGTCACATCATCCACATAAGTAAAATCACGCCTGCAGTTGCCGTAATTAAAGATCTTTATCTTCTCTCCCCTGCACAGGCGGTCTGAAAAGCCGAAGTAGGCCATGTCCGGCCGGCCCGCAGGACCGTAGACCGTAAAGAAGCGCAGACCCGTGGAAGGGATCTCATAAAGCTTGCTGTAGGCATGCGCCAGCAGCTCGTCGCTCTTCTTGGTCGCCGCATATAGAGATACCGGATGCTCCACGGGCTCCTCCACACGGTAGGGCACCGAAGGGCTGTCCCCGTAGATCGAGGAAGAAGAAGCATAGACCAGATGGGCCACACCCTCCTTTCCGCCGTCATAGCTGTGCCGGCAGGCTTCCAGGATGCGGTAAAAACCCATGACATTGGCTTCCATATAGGCATCGGGGTTTTCGATGGAATAGCGTACCCCGGCCTGGGCCGCCAGATTTACCACCACGCGGAAATCCCTTTCCGAAAAAAGCTTCGTGACCAGCTCCGCGTCCGCGATGCTGCCGCGGACAAATTCCCAGCTGCTGCCGCTTTCCTTTGCCGCTTCTTCGATCTGGCGCAGGCGGTATTCCTTGATGGACACGTCATAATAATCGTTCAAGTTATCGATGCCGGTGATGCGCATATCCTTAAGCGAGGTATCCTTAAGAAGCCGCAGAACAAGATTTGCGCCGATAAAGCCCGCCGCACCGGTCACCAGTATGGAACTGCCGCTCAGTCCGATCCGCTTCACGCTTTTTTCTCCCCGGCCTCTTTTTTCTTCGGATCCTTAAAGATCCACAGCTTGCTCAGGATATAGTTGAGCACGATCACCACGATGCTGGCGATGAGCACTTTGACCAGCACTTCGTTCATATGCAGCAGTGTCGCAAAGACAAACATGATCAGCTCCTCCACGCCGAAGGAGAAGAGCCTGGCCGCCACAAATTCCAGAAATTCCTTTCCGACGGCGCGCAGTCCCTTCGTTTCGCTGTGGAATACGAATACACGGTTGATCACATAGGCAAAGATCACGGTGATGGTCCAGGATACGGCGTTGCCCAGGAGCACGCGTATCGTATCCTCCATAAAGGAGAAGATCTGCATCGCAAAGATGTAATAGGTCACCCAGCTCATGACGGTGGCCGCAAAACCCGCGATCAGATAATCCCAGAGTTCTTTTTTCGCATAATAGATCTTCAGCGCCCAGTCGCAGAAGCGCTCAAAGATCTCGAAGAGTACGCTCCTGATCACATCAATGATCACACAAACGATAAAGATCAGAAGCACCACCCCGATCATATGCGGAATGCGCATCAGGCCGAAACGGAGGTCTGCCTTAAACCAGGCCGCCCAGTTTTCCGCCTTGTTCAGATAGATATGGGCATGGATCAGATAAACGCCGAAGCAGAAGGGCGCAAGCTTCGCGATCTTTGAAAAGATCCCGCCCTCTTTTTTCTTCATGTTCAGGAACCAGAGGAAGAGGCCGATCGAAGCCAGGAGCACCGGCAGGCTGTTGTAATCGTTGGCCAGCTTTGTGGCGTCCGGGAAACGCAGGGTCACGCCGAATTTCTCCAGCCCGATGCCACGCTCCAGCGAACCCATAAAGATCATCCAGGGGATCATGGCCGCCGCCGCGATCACATACAGAAGAAAGGCCGAAAGCTTCGTTTTTGCAAAAGGCAGGCCGTAGAGACGTATATAGGCCGCCAGCACATAGAGCACCAGGAACCAGCGCAGGCCGCAGCCGAAATCGTCCGGTCCCAGCGCCAGCGGGAAGAAGCTCTTTCCGAGACAGCAGAAGACCAGCAGGCAGATCAGGATAAAGCGGTGCTGCAGCTCGTTCAGCTTTTTGAAGCCCATACCAAGGAAAGGCGCAAAGAGCATCAGCATCAGATAGGCCGTCGCAAACCAGTAATGGCCGTTCTGCACCGGCATAAAGATATACTGCAGCTCAAAGAGATTGCCCCTGCTCTCCAGACTTTCGATCCCCGTTACAAAAGAAACGGCCGCGATCGTCACGCTGTAAAACAGCACCTCGCAGCAGAGACGGATAAATTTCCTCAAAGAAAAACGGCTGTCAACGGAATAGTAGCCGCTGATCATTACATAGACATTGACGGAACCAAGGCACAGCGCCTCCACAAACCAGGCCGCCAGATTGGGCAGGGAAGAATCCTTGTCCGGCGTGAGCGCGATGCGGCCGCTCATCAACAGATAATGCATGGTGATGATCATCAGCATGCACAGGACCCGCAGGGTCTCGAAACGGCTGTCCCTTACAGCCTTTGTTCCTTTCTTCGCGGGAGCTTTTTCATCCGCGGCCAGTTCCTCCTCAAAGCCCTGTCCACGGAATTCCTCCGCAACGGAAATGCGGGTCTCGCTCTTTCCGTCAGCTTTTTTATAGATACGTTTCTCGCCGATCGCCATGAAGAAATCCATGTACACGTAACACTCGCAGTTTTCATCCGCGAGCATTTCCTCAAAGCGCACCCTGTCGTTCTCGTAATCTTCCGTTTCGATCCCGAAGGCCTCTTTACGCAGTTCGGGATCCCGCATCCATTTCAGATAACGCTTCCGGTCCGTGGGCAGGGCTTTTCTCAGATAACGATGGCTCATCCGTTATACCCCTTTCAGAAGCTCGCGGATCTGTTCCACCGTAAGCCACTCCGTGTTGTTTCCGGAATTGTAGGTAAAGCCCTCCGCCACCTTTTTCCCGTCGGAACGCGGCAGACGCTTTTCATCCCAGATCATCTGGGGATAAACGATGAAGTGTTTTTCAAATTCATAAGTGGTCATGGAATCCTCCACGGTGACCATGACCTCGTGAAGTTTTTCGCCCTCGCGTATGCCGATCTCGGGCTTTTCACAGCCGGGCAGCATGGCCTCGGCCAGATCCGTGATCTTGAAGGACGGGATCTTACTGATAAAGGTCTCGCCGCCGGCGGATTCCTCCAGCGCCTTGATCACCAGCTCCACACCCTGGGTCAGCGAGATCCAGAAACGCGTCATGCGGTGGTCCGTGATGGGCAGTTTTGTCTCCCCTTTTTCGATCAGGCCCCGGAACAGCGGGATCACCGAACCCCTGCTGCCGGCCACATTTCCGTAACGTACGATGGAAAAGGCCTTGTCGCCCGCACCGATATAGGCGTTGGCCGCAATGAAGAGCTTGTCGCTCACCAGCTTGGTCCCTCCGTAAAGGTTCACCGGATTGACCGCCTTGTCGGTGGACAGCGCCACCACCTTCTGCACATCCGAATCCAGAGCGGCCTCGATCACATTCATGGCGCCGTGGATATTGGTCTTGATGGCTTCGTTGGGGTTGTATTCGCAGGCCGGTACCTGTTTTAAAGCCGCCGCGTGTACGATATAGTCCACGCCCTTCAGCGCACGGCGCAGACGCTCCACATCCCGCACATCACCGATAAAGAAACGCAGCTGCGGCGCATATTCCTTAAACTCATTCTGCATCACAAACTGCTTGAACTCATCTCTCGAATAGATGATGATCTTTTTCACCTTGCTGTGTTCCAGGGCGTAACGCGTGAAGCATTTGCCGAAAGAACCGGTTCCGCCCGTTACCAGGACTGTTTTTCCGTCAAGGATCATATGTTTTTCCTCCGTATTCCGGCAGACTTCTTCTTCTGCCACATTTCAGAGCCGCAGTCCGTCATCGTTTTCTTTCCGGATCGCAGCGGCCGGTTATAATTTATGTAAACATTGAGAGTATAGCAGATTTGATGCCTGATTTCAACTTTCAATGCTCACGAAACAGGAAAAGGCACCCCGGAAGATGCCTTTTTTTACAATACTTCCGTAACTTCCGGCTGGATCAGAGATACTTCTTTACATCACTGAGTGCCAGTGCGATCACCTTGTCCATATCCAGATAACGGTAACCGCCCAGACGCCCGCCGAAGATCACTTTGGGATCTTTTTCCGCCAGCTCACGGTATTTCCGGTAAAGCGCATCGTTCTTTTCATCATTGATGGGATAATAGGGCTCGTCACCGGGCTTCCATGTGGCCGGGTATTCCCTGGTGATCACGGTCTTCGGATTGTCCAGCTGCTCCCTGAGAACGAAATGCTTGTGCTCGATACAGCGGGTGTAAGGGATCTCGTATTCGGTATAATTCACCAGCGTGTTGCCCTGGTAATTGGAGCAGTCCAGCACCTCCGTCTCGAAACGGAGACTGCGGTATTCCAGTGTTCCCAGCTGTCCGTCGAAATACCGGTCGATCATGCCGGTAAAGACGATCTTATCCGCGACGGCGTCAAAGCCCGCACGGTCCGAAAAATAATCGGTATCCAGGCGGATCTCCGCCCCATCGAACATACGCCGTACCATGGCAGTATAACCGTCCGTGGGCACGCCCTGCCAGAGGTCATTGAAATAGTTGTTATCATAGGTCAGGCGCACCGGCAGCCGTTTGATGATAAAAGCAGGCAGCTCTGTGCAGGGACGCCCCCACTGCTTCTCGGTATATCCCCTGATCAGCTTCTCGTAGATATCGCGGCCCACCAGGCTGATGGCCTGTTCCTCCAGATTCTTCGGCTCCGTGATGCCGGCCTCTTTTTTCTGCTCCTCGATCTTTGCCTCCGCTTCCTGCGGCGTCTTCACACCCCACATGGCGTAAAAGGTGTTCATATTGAAAGGCAGGCAGTACTGCTCGTCTTTATAGCGGGCGATGGGGCAGTTGGTATAGCGGTTGAATTCCGCAAAACGGTTCACATAGTTCCACACTTCACGGTCGGAGGTGTGAAAGATGTGCGGTCCGTATTTATGTACCTCGATGCCTTCGATCTTTTCGCTGTAGACATTTCCCGCGATATGATCCCGCTTTTCTATCACAAGGACCTTTTTCCCGGCATCCATGGCTTCTCTGGCAAATACCGCGCCGTAAAGTCCGGCACCGACGATCAGATAATCATACTTCATCCTGCAGTCCTCCGCCTTTCTTTGCGGGCGTACGGAGCGGTTTGTTCTTCCCGCCCATCAGTTCCCGGGGATCCAGCTTGCGGCCTTTTTTCGGTACTGCCGCAGCATTTTTCTTTGTTCCCTGGGCAATGGCGGGTTTTCCCTCTTCCAGGGTGAGACGCACCTCGCCGCCGTTCTTTAATTTGCCAAAAAGGATCTCGTTTACGAACAGGGGCTTGATCTCGCTGTCGATCACACGCTCGATCTCGCGTCCGCCATAGTCCTTTGCCATACCCTTCTGGCAGATATAGTCCGTAGCTTCGCTGTCGATACTGACCGTGACCTTGCGGCTGTCCAGCTTTTCGGAAAGCTCCTTCAGCTTCTTTTCCGTGATCTGCTCGGCCATGCGGCGGCTCATATGGTTGAAGCTCACGATGGCGCTTAAACGGTTGCGGAATTCCGGGGTGAAGACGCGCTTCACCTCCTCCATCATCACGCCGTCACCGGCCCGGCTGCCGCCGAAACCGATGGTCTGGCGGCCGATGAAACGCGCGCCCGCATTGCTCGTCATGATGATGATCACATTCCGGAAATCGGCCTTCTGGCCGCGGTTATCGCTCAGCTGCGCATAATCCATCACCTGCAGCAGCACATTGTAGATATCGGCATGGGCCTTTTCGATCTCGTCCAGCAAAAGCACGCAGTGGGGCGTGCGGCGGATCGCATCCGTCAGAAGGCCGCCGTCCTCATAGCCCACATAGCCGGCGGGAGAACCGATCAGCTTGGATACCGTATGCTTCTCGGCGTATTCGCTCATATCGAAACGCTGGAAGGAGATACCCAGCTCCTTTGCCAGGACCTTCGCCACCTCGGTCTTGCCCACACCGGTGGGACCCACGAAAAGGAAGCTGGCGATGGGTTTGTTCTCCGCCAGAAGCCCGGCTCGGGACATATAGATGGAATCCACGATGCGCCGCACCGCTTCTTCCTGTCCGAACACCGAAGCCGTGATGCGTTCGTAGAGATCCTTGAGTTTCGATACCTCGGACTGCTCGGCGGTCTGCTTCGGGATATTGCCCACCTCGGAAAGCACGGTCTCGATCACATCCTTGCCTACGGTCTGCCGCTTCTGCTCCGTAAGCGGATGCAGACGCCGCCAGGCGCCGGCCTCGTCGATCAGGTCGATGGCCTTGTCCGGCAGGAAACGTCCGCCGATGAACTCCTTACTGAGACGCACGGCGTGGGAAAGCACATCCTTCCCGTATTTCACGCCATGGAAACTCTCATAACTGCTCTTTAAGCCTTCCAGGATGCGCAGGGCTTCCTCCGCATCCGGCTCCTTGATATCCACCGTGCCGAAACGGCGGCACAGGGTCGTGTTTCTCGCAAAATAACGTTTATGCTCGTCATAGGTCGTCGCACCGATAAAACGGATATGCCCCTGTTCCAGATAGGGCTTGAGCATATTCGAGGCATCCATGCTGCCCGAACCCTGCGCGCCGGCGCCGATCAGGTTGTGGATCTCGTCGATGAACACGATGGGCTCCTTCAGCTCCTCCAGCGCGTCCATGATATCCAGAAAACGTTTTTCAAAATCGCCGCGGTACTGCGTTCCCGCCAGAAGAGAGGTCACGTCCAGGGAATAGATCCTGGCATCCTTCAGGGCTTCCGGTACTTCCCCGCGGATCACGCGCTGCGCCAGACCGTATACGATGCTGGTCTTGCCCACGCCCGGTTCGCCGATCAGCAGCGGATTGTTCTTTTCCTTGCGCAGCAGGATGCGGATGATGCGGTCCAGCTCCTCCGTGCGGCCGATCAGCGGATCGTGATCCTTTGCCGTTTCATTCATAAGCCGTGCATATTCCAGCACAAAGCTCTCGGGATCGTCATAATCCTCGTCCAGATCGTATTCATCGCCACCGTCTACCAGAAGCTGCAGGGTAGAGATAAAATCGTTCAGATCCCCCACCTGCTGGCTCAGGAAAAAGCTCGCAAAACACTCATTCTGCTTCGACATGCCCCAGAGCACATGGTAAAGGCAGATCGCCTTGCTGCCCATATGCTCGGCCGATTCCACCGCCTGCTCGATCATGCCGGCAAAGGCGTCGGAAATACGCTCGCCGATCCCTCGGCCATCCGGCTCACCATCGGTACGCCGGGGCAGCAGGGTATGCAGAAAATCATCCAGGCTGTCCTTCAGCTCCTCGACACTGCCGCCGCACATATGCATGGCGCGGATGAACACGGGTACATCCGTGCATACATAAAGAAAATGCTCCGGCGTCACCAGCTGGCTGTCCAGCTTTGCCGCCGTCATCAGCGTCATCTGTAATGCTTTTTCGGTTATCTCGTCAAATCCCATCATTTTTCCTCTGTACTTCCTTTTTCCGTATGCGCCCGCAGAAAGCCGGGACAGTTTCCGGCCACGCTGAGGCCTTCAGATACGTGCTATCGGGATAAGCAGGCATTTGGTCCGGGTATTTAAGAATCGTTATACTAACCCTGCTCCACTTCGATGCGGAAGGGATAGCCCTGGCTGCGGGCCCTCTCCGTTGCCCAGCGCTGCTTGGTCTTTGCCACGTCATAGGGATAGCGGGCGATCTTTGCGCTCCCTTCGCGGTGAACCTTCATCATAAGCTCCACCGCCTGCGCGTTGGGCTTGTCAAAGATCTCTTTCAAGATATCCACCACAAAATCCATGGGCGTCACGTCATCATTGAGCATGATCACGTCATAAAGGGAAGGTTCCTTCAGTTTTACGCGCGTCACACCCGAGGGGCGCCGTTTTGTCTGTTCCGCCATCTTTCCTCCGTTTTATATACGAAAGCCGGCACTGCTTTTTTCGGAAAAGCCGTTTTCCCGGATATTTAATAAAAAGGACTGCAACGGCAGCCCTTTAAGATCCCTTCACCGCTTCATGATACGGACATTCAGTCTTCGCTGTCGTCCACCGCCGAAGCAATACTGCTCACCACACTGCTCACCACACTGATGACCACGGCGATGATGATGATCAACGCGCCGCCAAACACCACAACGATCAGTATCCCTTCATCATCGGTCGGATAATACTCATCCGACGCCAGTGCGGATATCTTCCAGAAAAGTCCCGTCAGGACCACGGTCAATGCCGCCAGTATTCTTCCTATCTTCATCGCAATCTTTTTCACGTTGAGCGCCTCCGTTTCAGTTAGACAGAAAACATTATATCATTCCCTTGTATATCATGCAAGAAGAACGTTTCATCAAAAAATATAACCATAACTTTACATGATTTTTACCGTATAGTATAATAGCTCGTTGTGAAAACTGCAGGTCAGCAGGATCTGCATATGCCGCAGACGGAAAAAACGTTGTTACTATTCACGGCCGGATCGCGCACTCGCTGCGCGATTACGCCCCAAAACCTGCAGCACGAGATGGGTTTTGCCCATCGCCATAGGCGGTCTTAAATGGCAAAACCCGTTACTATCACGACACGAGGGCCGCGAATAATAACAAAACGTTCCGTTTCCATTACGGCAGCTTTTATCGGGAGGATGAAAAAATGAAAAAGAAACTGTTAACACTTGTACTTACCGGAGTACTTTCTCTGGCAGTGCTCGGCGGATGCGGCTCGGATAAGGACAAGGCCGCCGAAGCAACACCTACGCAGGCTGCAACGCCGACAGAAGCACCGAAGGAAAATAACGATGAGGAAGAAGTGTCGGGAGACATCGAAGATTTCCGGGCGCCCGTTGATGATGAAGGCCAGGGCCGTATGGAATATGAAGGCTACTACATTGAGCCCGACGCCGGAAGATGCGCGATCAGCATCGAATCAACAGACGGGGTCAACTACAGCATCAGTGCGGAGTGGTCCGCCAGCGCTTCCGAGATGTGGATCTGGGAGATGGTAGGTGCCTATGAGGAATCCAGCGGCTACCTGAACTATAATGACTGCACCTTCGTTGTCCGTACTACGGATGAAGACGGAAGCTACAGCGACGATGTGCGCTATACCGACGGTTCCGGTAAGTTCTGGTTTAACGGGGACGATATGCTCCTCTGGGAAAGCGATCAGAGCGATGTGGATAGTATCAACGGCGAGACTCCTTTTGAAAAGGTGGAAGCAGAGCAGCTGGAGATCGGCCATCCCGCTGTCGAAGCACCGGAAGGTCTGGTTTCTTTAGAGGAACTGGCAGGCAGCTGGGTACGGGAGGACGATCCGAACGATACTCTGGATATCGTTCCGTATGATGACGATCCCTACAGCGGAAGCTTCGTTCATAACGATGCGGAGGGTACGACCCAAATCGGGGAGATCACTCTTTCCGCAGAGGAAAATCCTGACGGATCCATGGTCTACTGGTATTATTTCTATCTAGACGCAGACGAGATCTGGGACGGCTACTGCATTCCGGATCAGGCGGAAGACCGCATGGCCATGGGCCAGGGCGGTTCCCCAGTGTACGTACGGGCGCAGTAAAAGATAAGCGTCCCACGGAAAATGGTATAAACGACTTATGTAAAAGGCATCCTGCGGGATGCCTTTTCTACTTCTTCCTCAACCCCCGGTAGAACCACAGCAGGCGGTAATAAATATAAAAACGCAGCTGTGAGGCCATCTGCATGCGCATGAGCTTCTTCTCTTCCGGATGGGTCTTTTCTTTGTAATATGGATTCTCCTGAAAATCAGGAAAGTATTCCCGCATCTCCTTTGTAAGAGCTTTGGTAAAGGCATAACAGCCCTTCTTCAGGCCGGTCTTCTTCGGCATGGCGGAGAAGAGGGTGTTTTTGTAGAAGAGCACGGTAAAGAGATACTCGATCTCATCGTGATACCTGGAAAGATAGCCGCCCTTTTCTGCCTCTTCGATCATCATGCGGCCCGCCGCCATGCGGTCTTCCAGATTCTTCCGCGAGATCGTATGCACGGTGGAGGCGTCGTGCTGGTAGTAAAAATACAGCGCTTCGGGGATGTATTCGAAATGCCGACAGCGCAGCATCCAGCTGTTGGCTACGGCATTGTCCTCGTAAAAAATATCTTCGGGAAAGATGTCCACGTGATCGCTGCTGCCGGCCTGATAATCCGAAAGGATGATCTCCCGGCGGTAGATCTTCACCACCAGGCTCCCGCTTTCCAGCAGCAGCTTTTTATAGCGCTCTTCATCCATCACGCCGGTCTGGGAGACATCGTTGTTCGGGATGCGCTCTGTGGGCGTAAAGCTGTGCTCTTCCGTCAGGCAGTAGTCGCAGCCCACCATATCGGCGCCGCTTTCTTCCGCCTTTTTCAAAAGCCTTTCATAATAATCCGGTGTGATCCAGTCGTCGGCGTCGATAAAACCCAGCCACTCGCCCTTCGCCCGGGCCAGGCCCAGATTCTTCGCCCCGCCCTGATGATGGTTTTTTTCGGAATGGATCGCTGTGAACTGCGGATATTTCGCTTCATATTCCTTAAGGATGCGCAGGGAATCGTCGGTGGAGCAGTCGTCCACCGCGATGATCTCGTAATCTGCGGGATCCAGGGTCTGGGCCACCAGGCTGTCGAGACAGTAATTCAGTTTGTTGTCCGCCGCCATGTTGTAGACGGGGACGATGATGCTGAGTTTCATAGATTTATCCTGTTTTCCGCTTATTTCCCCGCCTTCAGAAGCTCCATCTTCCGGTGTACCGCCGGGTCCTCATAAGCATCCAGAAAGCCTTCGCCCAGGTAAATGCATTCCTTTGCGAAACGCACATTGTCGACCTGGGTGATGACCGAGACCAGCTTATCCACGGACAGACCGGGAATGTCGTTGATCACTTCCATGGGGAAACGCCCGCTCATGACGCATACCTCCGGGAAAGCCTCGCGGTAATCCAGCACGTCCCTGGGGTGGGGCTTGATGATGATACGGTGGCCGTCCTTGTATTTTTCGATGATATCCGCAAAAAGCCGCCTGCGCGTATCAAGATCGCAGAGCGGTTCCGTCAGGATCATGACGCCGGGCAGCTCCGAAGCCGCCAGCTCCGCCTTCAGGCGGTCAAAATCCTCGATAAAGACCCTCGCCAGGATCTCATGGTCTTCTTCCTTAAGCTGCTCCCACATTCCGAGAAAAGGCCGCTCGAAAGCGCATTTTGGCGGCATGTAATTGGCGGACAGGTCGTTCACCTCATAATCTGTACAGTAGCGGCTGTAACCGCATTCGATGAAGATGAGCCCCAGCTTTGCCAGGAATTTCTTAACGCCCCAGGCGCCGCGGTTGGAGAGCATGGCCT
>JAEEGL016150174.1_pt1 | contig 98681 bp, 80 predicted proteins | sample 9134231 | NCBI WGS metagenome assembly JAEEGL01 (sample SAMN16246548, study PRJNA631951) | gut metagenome | biome: gut microbiome; feature: rumen; material: fiber-attached | host: Bos | place: Iran: Karaj | collected 2018-10 | reverse complement strand
GTCGGCAAGACCGGTCGCGGTGTCACCGAGCGCTACAACCTGCGCGGCAAGATCGAGATCCTCACCGGCACCTTAGGAAAAGCCTTTGGCGGCGCCATGGGCGGCTTCACCACCGGTAAGAAAGAGATCATCGACATGCTGCGCCAACGCTCCCGTCCATACCTGTTCTCCAACTCCATCCCTCCGATGGTGGCCGCTGCCGGCTGCAAGATGGTGGATATCATGTCCGAGACCAACGAACTGCAAGACAAACTGCACAGCAACACCGAATACTTCGTGGGCAAGATGAAAGCCGCCGGCTTCGACATCAAACCGACCGAGTCCGCTATCTGCGCCGTGATGCTGTATGACGCCAAACTGTCACAAGTGATGGCCGCCAAATTGCAGGAAGAAGGCATCTATGTCACCGGTTTCTACTATCCTGTGGTTCCGAAAGACCAGGCCCGTATCCGCGTTCAAATCTCCGCCGCCCACGAACCCGAGCACCTCGACAAGTGCATCGCCGCCTTCACCAAGATTGGCAAGGAACTGGGCGTGCTGAAATAATAAAATGTCTTTTCAGGCAATATTTTCGCAAACAAATCGTTTAATCCATTAATTATTCACAAAAAAAATCAAAAAAATGAAAAAAATCGCTTTATTAGCAATCGTTTGCTGTGCTATGGTTTTCTCCAGCTGTAACAGAGACCAGCACACCTATTACACCACAGTAAGCTATTCCCAAGCTGAAAATACAGAGAGTGTAATCAGCATCAAAGCCGTCCTGGGCACCATCAACCTGTTCTGGAATGGCGATTACACCTTCACTGGCAACGACGAAGGTTATACCGACCTCAAAGCTCAGACCAAATTTGTAGAATCCAAACTCGCCATCCTGGCTCATGGCAACGAAATCAAAACCCACATGGCCGCTGATGACTATTTCTACTACAGAATGTACAGAAAAGACGGCAATGTTCTGCTGGAAGCCACAAAATTCTATTTGGACGCTGACGGCAACTTCACTTCTACGGATGAAGTTGACAATGTGGAAGACTAAGAAACATTGTTTCCTATAAAAAAGCCGCTCAAAATGAGCGGCTTTTTTTATATCTCTTTTCGAAGGCGGGCCACCGGAATATCCAGTTGCTCGCGATACTTGGCCACGGTGCGCCGGGCAATGTTATACCCCCGCTCCTTAAGCAATTCGCACAACTTTTCATCCGCAAGCGGCGACTGCTTGTCCTCCGCGTCAATCACATCTTTCAAGATTCGCTTGATTTCCTTGGAAGAGACATCCTCATCGTTCACCGCCTCTGAAAACAGGTGTTTTAACGGGATAATGCCAAAGTCGGTTTGCACATACTTACTGTTGGACACGCGGGAAATGGTGGAGACATCCAGATTCACCTCCTGGGCGATGGTTTTCAGAATCATGGGCTTCAAATCCGCATCGTCACCCGACAAAAAATAAGCTTTCTGGTGCTGCATGATGGCATACATGGTATTGTACAAAAGCATCTCCCGTGTGGACAAGATATTGATAAACTGTTCCCCTTTGTCCACATACTCGCGCATAAACTTCTCCGCTTCCGCGCGTTTCTTCGCCGAGGCCTCTTTAGTAAGGAAACGGTACTCGTTGCTGAACTCCTTGTTGATGCGCACTTTAGACACATATTGGTTGTTCAGCGTGAGGGTTAACTCACCATTGTTTGCCGTAATGGTGAAATCCGGCCGTATGACATCCGCGTTTTTTTCCAACGGGGAACCGGAATCCGCCGGACGAGGATCGAGTTTGCGGATAATGGAAAGCGCTTGCTTGAGTTGCTCCTCATCAACCGAAAGCACCTGGCAGATACGGTCATAGTGCTTCTTCACAAACTGGTCGTAACATCTCTCCAACACCCGGATCGCCAATTTGACATCCTCCGTTTGCGGGACATAGCGGTAAAGTTGCAGCAGCAGGCATTCCCGCAGGTCGCGCGCCCCCACGCCGGGCGGGTCAAGTTCCTGCACAAACCGCTTCAGCACACCCTCCACCTCCTCAACAGTGGTGTACAGGTTGTTCATGTAGAGCAGTTCGTTGACCACCGCCTGTATATCCATGGTAAAATAACCGTCATCATCCAGATTTCCAGCCAAATAATGCGCAATGACACTCTGACGCTCCGTCATGTTCATCTCGCCCAACTGAAGTTGCCATTGCTCCTGCAATGAGTTGTAGAACACCCCTACCCTTTCGCTGGTGTTGGAGGACGATTCGGGAGCGTTCAGCCGTTGAATACGGCTCTCAATCTCCCGTTCAGAGGGATAATCATCCAAATCATCATCCCGATAATAATCCTCCTTAAATATCTCTTCTTCAGGCAGTTGTCCTTGCGACAAGTCTAACGGATCGCCATTCTCGTCATATTCTGATGCCGGCGCATCCTCAAACGCATCCGCATGTTCGTCGGCATCCTCACGATAGGACTCCAAAGCGGGATTCTCATCCACCTCCTTTTGGATTTCCTGTTCCAAAGAGGCATACGGAAGTTCCACCAGCTGCATCAGGCGAATGGTCTGCTGTGTGGCAATTTGGCGTTGAACCGTTTTCTGCTGTTGGGTTAATTTTGTTGGCATACGATATGAAATGTAAGGGCGAATAATCATTCGCCCTTACGATATTTGTTAAAATTCAGCGTTTTGCGGAGTTCTGGGGAATGGGATGACATCTCGGATATTGGTCATGCCCGTCACGAAGAGCAGCAGGCGCTCGAAGCCGAGACCGAAACCGGAGTGCGGGGCGGAACCGAATTTGCGGGTGTCGAAGTACCACCAGTATTGTTCTTCCGTCATGCCCAATTCGTGCACACGGTTGAGCAGTTTCTGGTAGTCGGCCTCACGCTCAGAGCCGCCGATGATTTCACCGATGGTCGGGAAGAGCACATCCATGGCGCGTACAGTCTTGCCGTCGTCGTTCTGCTTCATGTAGAACGCCTTAATCTCTTTCGGATAGTTGGTCAGGATAACCGGGCGTTTGAAATGGTTCTCCACGAGATAACGCTCATGTTCGGACTGCAAATCGATACCCCAGGAAACGGGATATTCAAATTTCTTGTCGGCCTTGAGCAGAATATCAATAGCGGATGTGTAGTCGAGACGCACAAACTCCTCTTTGATAACAGACTGCAGTCGTTCAATCAGACCTTTGTCAAACATATCGTTGAGGAACTGCAGATCATCCATATTGTTATCCAGTGCGTATTTCACCAGATATTTGATGAAATCCTCGGCCAAGTCCATATTGTCGGTGATGTCGTAGAAGGCCATTTCGGGTTCAATCATCCAGAATTCGGCGAGGTGGCGCGGCGTGTTGCTGTTCTCAGCGCGGAAGGTAGGGCCGAATGTGTAGATATTACCGAGCGCCAGGGCACCGAGCTCGCCTTCCAGCTGTCCGGATACGGTGAGGTTGGTGTGTTTGCCGAAGAAATCCTTCTTGTAATCCACTTGGCCGTCTTTGGTGCGGGGCACATTGTTCAGGTCGAAAGTGGTCACATTGAACATCTCGCCAGCGCCTTCCGCATCGGAAGCGGTGATAAGCGGGGTGTGCAGGTAGAAGAAACCTCTGTCGTTGAAATATTTATGAATAGCGAATGCCATAGCATGACGCAGACGGAGCACGCATCCGAAGTAGTTCGTACGCGGGCGCAAGTGCGCGATCTCACGCAAGAACTCCATCGAGTGGCCTTTTTTCTGTAACGGATAGACTTCCGGATCGGCGGTGCCGTAAAGCTCAATCATCTCGGCCTGCACCTCCATGGTCTGTCCCTTGCCAGCGGATTCCACCAACTTGCCTTCCACATGGATACAGGATCCTGTGGTGATCTTCTTCATCAAATCCTCGTCAAATTTGGCAGGTTCCGCCACAATCTGCAGGTTGGTGACAATGGAACCGTCGTTCAGCGCAATGAATGTGACATTGCTGTTGCCACGCTTGGTGCGCACCCAACCTTTCACACAAACATCATTGCCAAATCCAATAGTTTCCGGATGTTTCAGTACATCTTTTATTCTTGATCTTTTCATTTTTTAGAATAGTCCGATTTTATAAAATATTCTGTTATAGTTTTTTTCGTTTAGACTTCTACATTAGAAACTGTAGCCGATACCCAAGCCGACCACTTCCTTGAACTGCACACGAGCACGGGGACCTTCTGAGTATTTGCGCCATGCCGGACCGTCAATCATCACCTTGTCATAATACTTCAAGGAGGTCATCAAGCTGACGCTGAACACCTTGAGGAAGTTATAGGTGATTGCCACATCCCAGTCCACATCAAAGTTGCCGAACGGCTGACCATTCACCTTATCATGCAGTTTGGCCGTATAAGGCGTAAACAGTGTGATGGTGGAGATAATCTTCAGGTTTTTCACTAATGTATAGTTGATACCACCATACATACGGAGACCCATGTTCAAACCCACTTTCTTGTAGGTGCCATCCTCACGCATAGGAAGACCGTAGTTTTGGCGAAGAATCTCTTCGGTACAAGTCGTCATACGACCGGCAATCGGATAGACACCGACGGTGAAGATGTCATTCGGACGGTATTCAACACCAAGTGCCAAATCGGTATATGACGGGGACAGCCATTTGGAAATCAGAGTGGGTTCCACCAACAGGCCGTTCTCATCCAAGACACCGGCGTCCACATTTTTGTAGTCTTTACCAGGAGCATACTGAGATCTGAAACTTCCCAGCAGGGTGAGATACCATTGCGGATGCATCTGGAAACCGACTTTGGTTGTCAAATTGATTTTGTCGTTTGCTTTTCTCCAACGGTAATACTGATAATCACTGGAGAACATCTCGCCAAGTTCCGTGTCCAGATTGGTATCCCAAGTCCATTTGTCTTTTTTGTAGGACAAGGTCACATTGCCAAACACAAAACCCGTCACATTGTTGTTACCACCGGCAGCCCAGTTGAAGAGTGCGGTTTGAGCGGCATTAAGGCCGACCACGCCCGTGAATTTCCAGTTTTTGGCGCTATCCACTTCGGCTGATTTAACCTTGGTGTTGACGGCTTCATTGGCTGCCGTTTTTTCATCAACTTGCGCATTAACCCAAGTAGTGGCCATCGCGCAAAGCACTAAGAGTAAAAGTCCTTTTTTCATAATTTTTGTTTTTTATTATTAATAAACACTTATAAATCAAACAATTATCAAAACATCTTAATGATTGAACTTATTATATGCCTTCCACCATCTGTCGGGAATTTGGTCATCACAAGCCATCAGATAATCTCTTTTGGAGCATGGAAGGTAATAATTCTGAGTGATATCCTTCTCCTTGTTGATCATCGGGATGAGCATCCACCAGCGGCCCGTATGACGACTGCAGAAGAACACCAGCTCGCTCAAGGCACCCGACACGGCAATACTGTACTGGCGGTAGTCTTGCTTATGTTTGAACTGGTTGTCATTCTGACGATACAGATACCCTTCCACGAAATACCAGATGATATGGGCAATGAGTTGGGAGGTCTGGTTGCAATAGTCCATTGTGGGATCATACTCGTAGATGCCGAAGGAGGTGAGTTTGTCGCTCAAACCAGCGTATTTGGCAATCTGGCAGATTTCCTCGCCATAGAATCCATTGGAGGAAGTGTGGGGGCAGCCCGGCGCGTCAGGCCGGCGCACCGCTGCGATGTCGATGGAAACCATGTCCGCATTGCGCACGATGGGCTCCACCTCCTCAATATCCTTCCGCATCGCCCCTACCCTGTAGGTCTCAAAGAAGAGATCTTCCATCAGTTTGATGGTTTCCGGACTGTTCATATAGGTTTGGAATCCCACATTGGCGTAATTCAGCAGGAAGTTCGGTTGTTGGAGCACCATTTTGTTCAGGTACGCGTCAGAGCGAATCGGCTGGTTCTCGTTACCGAGGTCGAAACGCGAATCCACCGCCACCAGGTTCACCACCTGCTCCAGTTTCTCGTATGCGCGATAGTTGGCGAACGCCAAATCGTTTCCACCCCCAAGGACAATCGGAATTACCTTATTCTCAAGCAAATACGCCAAAATACTAGAGACCACTTCATAGGTATCCTCTATGGTTTGTCCCACTTTCACATTTCCCAAGTCGATGATACGCACATTTTTGTTCCAACGGTACAACTGGTACAATTGGCGGCGAATCTCATCGGGGGCCAGGGAACAAGAGGCGTTCTTGTAGCTGTTTCGTGACTCGGGCACGCCCACAATCGCCAATTGCGCATCCTGAATATTCAGCGGGGCCTCAGGATTATACATGAGGATGGAGGATGCCAGAAGATTCACATCTGTGATATCCTTTTCAAAACCAAGTGATGGAAGGTCAACCGGGTCAAAATAGAGTGACAAGTCCATAGTTATGATCTTTTCTTAATAACACGTTTCTTTGAAGTCGGAGTACCGTTGGCGATGATGTTTTGGCAATCCTGATAGGTCAGATTCTCAGCCAGCATGTCTTTCGGAATGCGATAGTTGTCGGTTCCGTTGGTGATATAAGCGCCATAACGGCCGTTCATCACTTTCACATCGGGATTTTCGGAATAAGAGCGGATCACATTCTTGTTTTGAAGATTCTGCAAGAAGTTAATGGCTTCCTCTTCCGTGATGGTATGGATATCCATGCCTTTGTCGAGGGTGACATTCTTGCCGTCATACTTTAGATAGGGACCATAGCGGCCGGCGGCGGCGAGAATCTCTTTACCGTCCAGGTGGCCCACCAAGCGCGGCGCTCGGTCGGCGTCTTTCTGCTGCTTGGCCTCAATCAGCTGCACACATCTTTCCAATGTGATCGTCAGAGGATCCTCATCTTTCGGGATGGAGACAAACGCATTGTTGTAGCGGATATAAGGGCCGAAGCGGCCGGTTCCGACCACCACATCCATATCGTTCCATGAGCCCACAGTTCTCGGCAACTTGAAGAGTTCGAGCGCGTCTTCCAAAGTTAAGGTTTCTATAAACTGATCGGGACGCAAACGGGCATAACGGGGTTTCTCGTCAGCGTAATTCTCGCCAATCTGGACCATAGGACCATACTTGCCGAGTTTGGCAAAAACCTTGGCGTTGGTCTTGGGATCATAGCCCAACAGACGCTCGCCACTGGCTTTGGTGGAATAATTCAGCGCATGGTCAACGGAATCGTGGAATCCGCCATAGAAACGCTGAATCATATTCTGCCAATTCTCCTTTCCTTCGGCAATGTCATCAAACTCCTTCTCCACATCGGCGGTGAAGCCGTAATCCATAATTTCGGTGAAATTATCCTGCAGATAGTCGTTCACGACAATACCCACATCAGTCGGGATAATCTTATCCTTCTCGTTGCCGAATTTCTCTTTCTTAGTCTCTTCGGCAATATTGTTATTCTTGAGTATGAGGCAGTTATAATTCCGTTCGCCGCCCTGGCGGTTCGCTTTCTGCACATAACCGCGCTTCTGGATCGTAGTGATGGTCGGGGCGTAGGTAGAAGGACGGCCAATGCCGAGTTCCTCGAGTTTCTTCACCAAACTGGCCTCCGTATATCGTGTCGGAGGTTGTGCGAAACGCTGGGTGGCTGTAATCACATTGGCATCCAACAGTTCGCCCTGTGTCATCGAGGGCAGCATGCCGCGCACTTCCTCACCCTCCTCGTCTTTGGATTCGGTGTACACTTTCAGGAAACCTGGGAATAGGATCACCTCGCCGGAAGCGATGAATTTCTCCTTTCTACGGGACACGGGAATGGTGATACTCGTTTTTTCCGTCTTCGCATCACTCATCTGGGAGGCGATGGTGCGTTTCCAAATCAGCTCATACAAATGCTTTGCAAAAGTGTCGCCGGGGATAGTCTGGCGTGACAGGTCGGTCGGACGGATTGCCTCGTGCGCTTCCTGCGCGCCTTTGGTCTTGGTCACATAGTTGTGGATGTGCACATACTCGTCGCCGAACATCTCGCTGATCACATCTTTGGCTGTCCCCAAAGCCAGTGCGGAAAGGTTCACCGAGTCGGTACGCATATAGGTGATATAACCCGATTCATACAGCTGCTGTGCCACCACCATGGTTTTGCTCACGGAGAAGCCCAGCTTGCGGGCGGCTTCCTGCTGCAATGTGGAAGTGGTAAACGGCGGGGCCGGACTCTTCTTTCCGGGTGATGTCTCAATCGCATCCACCTTGAATTCAGCCGCTTGACAATCCTTCAGAAACTCCATGGCCGAGTCCTTGTCGCTGAAGCGCTTGTTCAATTCGGCTTTCAGTTCCACTTTCTTGTCGCGCACAGGACGGAAGACGCCCTCCACCTTATAGGAGGATGTGGAGTTAAACTTCTCAATCTCATGCTCGCGCTCCACGATGAGCTTGACTGCCACCGACTGCACACGGCCGGCGGAGAGTTGCGGTTTCACTTTGCGCCAGAGCACCGGCGACAACTCAAAACCCACCAGACGGTCCAGCAGACGGCGCGCCTGCTGCGCATTCACCAAGTCCACATTCAAATCGCGCGGCGTGGAAAGCGCTTTCTCAATGGCAGACTTCGTAATCTCGTGAAAAACAATTCGTTTCACTTTATTCGGATCAATTTTCGTCACCTGCATCAAGTGCCAGGAAATGGCCTCGCCCTCACGGTCATCATCCGTTGCGAGCCACACCACATCCGCAGCATCGGCTTTCTTCTTGATCTCGCTGATCAACGACTTCTTGTCGTCCAACACGACATACTTGGGTTCGAAATTCTTGGAAATGTCAATGCCCAGATCTTTCTGGGGCAAATCACGCACGTGGCCCTTGCTGGAAACCACATCAAAATCCTTGCCTATAAACTTCTGAATGGTTTTGGCTTTGGCAGGAGACTCTACAATAATCAAATTCTTACTCATAAGCGATAGTGTTTGGATATTTTGTTTTTTTAGATTATTTAGATGTTAGACTTTAGACTTTAGATGTTAGGCATTAATATTGAATTTTGGATTCCCAGTGGTAGCCAAGCAGTTCGTCCACCTTACTGAATTCCTTCTTTTGGATCAGTTTGCGGATGGTGGAGGAATGGACTTGGGCGTTGTTCATCATGAACTCGGGGATATCCACAACGGAAACATGGTGCTGCCGGCACAGTGCCTCGATTTTGGTGCGGTCGCCTTCCCTATTGTGGCCAAGCGCGTGATTCGGCCCCATGACGAGCGTTTTGGCATGCAGCATTCCAATAATATGGTTCTCAATGAATTCCGTGTATGATAATTCCGAAAATGACTGTGTAAATGGAACCACAACCGCCACATCCACACCCTGCTCGGCAATCAGCGAGAGGTTCTTATCCAGCGGATTGATGGCGAAGAAATCCGAATCGGGGTTGACGAGCAACTGGGGATGCGGGTCAAAGGTGACCACCACACTCTGACCGCCGCACTGCCTGGCCGTATCGCACAAATAGCGCAATATGCGGCAGTGTCCGAGATGCACACCATCGAACGAGCCGATGGCCACTACCGGATTCTCCAGTTTGTCAATATGTTCAAACCCCTGATATACAATCATTTTTCAAAAAAAATTAGCGGAGTTTTGCACCAACCTCACGCTCGTAGGCGGCAATCAGCTTGTTCATCACCTTGTTGATTTCCTCGTCGGTCAGCGTCTTGTCGGGACTCTGCAACACGAAGTTCAGCGCATACGATTTCTTGCCTTGCTCAATCTTATCGCCTTCGTACACATCGAACAAGGAAATCTGTTTCACCAACTTGGAGGCGAATTTAAAACCAATCTTCTCCAATGTGTCGTATGTCACCGACTTATCCACCACCAGCGCCAAGTCGCGTTTCACAGCGGGGTATGTGGCAATGGGTTTGTACTTCACCGCCTGCTGTTCCACCACACGACGCACCGTGTCAAGGTTGAACTCGGCATAATAGACGGGTTTCTTCAAATCAAAACTCTTAAGTACGCCTTGGTTAATTTGTCCCATCGACACCACCACATCCTTGCCAAAACAATAGGTGATGTGATCGGAGAACATGCGGGCAGGGTCTTCCATCGTGAGGGTGAGTTGGCTGATGGGGAAGTTGATCTTCACTAGCACATTCTCCACCATATTCTTCAGATAGAAAAGATCCAAGTCCATGGCTTTGTAGTTCCATGAATCCTCGCACTCCTTACCCGTGACAAACATCACAAACTCGTCCTTCTCCTGATAACGGAGCGTCACATCATCGCCTTGTTGCGTTTCAGGGTTGAAATGATAAGTCTTTCCGAATTCAAACAAACGAAGGTTCGAGTTCTTATTGTTCACATTGCGGGCAACATTCTCAAGACCGCCGCACAACAAAGTCTGACGCATCACGCTGAGTTCGTTGCTCAGGGGGTTCAGCAGTTTTACAGAACCCTTTTCATCAATAAAATCAAACTTCTCAGCATACTCCGCTTTTGTCAGCGAGTTGTTCATCACCTCGAAGAAACCGTTGTCGGCAAGATAGGAGGAGATGGTCATCTGATACTGATATGCCAGATTATCCTCATTGGGCGTCGGCATCTTGTAGAACAGCGTGTCGGGAATCTCAATATTGTTATAGCCGTAAATACGGAGAATTTCCTCAATCAAGTCGATCGGGCGGGTGACATCCGCTTTGCTGAGGGGCACTCTGACCAGCAGTTGCTCATCGCCGGAGCTCTGCACCTCCATACCAAGCATGGAGAGAATGCGGGAGATGGTCTGCTTGTCAATCACCTTGCCAGCCACCTTGTTGACCTGGTCGTATTTCAGTGTTATTTGGGCGGGTTCAATCTTATAAGGATAAATGTCCACCAATTCAGAGATGATGGAAGCGCCCGTGAGTTCCTGAATAAGGACAGCGGCGCGTTTCAGCGCATACACTGTGATGCTGGGGTCGCAACCACGCTCATAGCGGAAGGAGGCATCGGTTTTGAGTCCATGGCGTTTTGCCGTCTTGCGGATGGAAACCGGATTGAAATAGGCGCTTTCCAGGAACAGGCGAGTGGTATTATCGGTGATTCCGGACTTGAGGCCGCCGTAAACGCCAGCGATGCACATGCCTTCTTCGGCATTGCAGATCATCAGGTCATGCTCGCTGAGTTTCACCTCGTTACCATCCAGGGTCACAAACGGTGTGCCTTCCGGCAAATTCTTGACAATCACCTTATTGCCCGTGATCATGTCCGCGTCAAAAGCGTGCATGGGCTGGCCAAGTTCCAACATGATGAATTGGGTGATGTCCACCACATTGTTAATCGGGCGGATGCCAACGGATTTCAGTTTGGTTTGCAGCCATTCGGGCGATTCGGCCACTTTGACATTATCAAACAGAAGTCCTGAATACCGCGGGCAATCTTTTGTATTTTCCACACTTACATCTATTCTGAACTTCACATTTGCGATGGGTTTCACTTCCGGCACATTCGGCAGGATCAGCGGTGAGCAAGCGCGGCCATCCTGCAGCAAGGCGGCGTAGAGGTCGCGGGCCACACCCGCATGGCAAATGGCGTCGCAACGGTTCGGTGTCAGCCCGATCTCAAAAACGACATCCGACTCCAGATGGAAATACTCGGAGGCCGGCGTTCCGGGCACGGCATTCTCGTCCAGCACCATAATACCGTCATGGGAAGAGCCGAGGCCGATCTCATCCTCCGCACAAATCATACCTTCGGAGGGCTCGCCACGAAGTTTGGACTTCTTGATTGTGAAAGATTCATCGCCACTATAGAGCACCGTGCCGATGGTTGCCACCACCACTTTCTGGCCGGCGGCCACATTGGCGGCGCCACAGACGATGTGCAACGGCTCCTCACCACCCACATTCACGGTAGTGACATGCAAATGGTCGGAGTTGGGGTGCGGTTCACATGTGAGCACTTCACCAATCACGAGCCCTTTCAGACCACCGCGAACCGACTCAACCGTCTCCATCCCCTCCACTTCAAGACCGCAATTGGTGAGATAACGACTGACTTCATCGGCGGAAACATCAAAAGTCATCAGATCTTTCAACCACTTATAAGAGATTTTCATAGATGTAAGTTATTTATTATTAATTATATACAAAAAAATCAACACAACTTTTTTCAAAGTTGCAAATATAATATATATAATTAATGTATCGGTTGGGGGTAGGATTTTTTTTACGGCACCGGATCATAGCCACTGCCACCCCATGGATTGCAGGAAAGCACGCGCTTGAGAGTCAGCCAGCCGCCTTTGAACGGGCCATGTTTGCGAATGGCCTCAATGCCGTAATTGGAGCAGGTGGGCGTATAGCGGCAGGAGCGTCCGATGAGCGGAGACAATGTCCACTGATACAGTTTGATGAAACCGATCATAACAGCGGCGAGGGCTTTGGAAATATATCGGAAGAGCGTTTTCACAAGACCTGTTTTTCTGTTGTGGAAGACAAATTCTGGAAAATGGAAACCACTGCCTTTTCGACAATCCCGAAGGTGGGCATCTCATGGGCGACAAAGATCCAGCACATCTGGCAACTCTGCTCCGGAGGCAGCACCAGGGAGGATTTGTTCAGGCGGTAGCACTCCCGCATCAGCCGTTTTATGCGGTTCCTGTCAACCGCATGGTGAAAGCGCTTCTTGGGCACCATGACAGCCAGTTGCAGGTCTGCCGGGGTGTCTTTAGGGACAAAACGGTAGAAGCACTTTATGGGGAAAGCGAACAAAGTATGGTCATCCTCCATCACGCGTTTGATCTGGAGGGCTGATTTAAGGTGTTCTAAACTCGGGAAAGCGGCACTATCTTCTACGGGTGGCATATTCTTTCAGGAAGGCATCCAACGCATCGGTAATGGAGGGATAGTCCTTAGTGGGCGCAATCACCTGGGCCTTCCATCCTGCATTCTCCAGAGCGGTGGTCACGGCAGAGCCAAGGGCGGCAAACGCCACCTCACCTTGTTGGAAATCAGGGAAGTTGGCCTGCAATGACTTTACTCCGTTCGGACTGAACATCACGATCATATCGTACTTTTTGATATCGATATCATCCACCAGGTTAGCGGGTGATGTGGTAAACACATGCGCCTGATCATACTGAATGCCCTTAGCGTCCATGAACTCCAGCATCTGGGCGGAAGCGCCATCAGGACCGCACGGAACCAGCATTTTCAGGTCACGGTTTTTGTACAAGAGGTCATTGAGACTGGAAAGGTTGCTGTCCTTTGCGGCGAAGATCTTACGCTTGCGGTATTGGATGTACTTTTGAAGATAGTTGGCCACGGCCTCGGTGGAGCAGAAATATTTCATGGTCTCCGGTATCTCCAAGCGCATATCCTTGCACAACTCAAAGAAATGGTCGATCGTGTTCTTGCTGGTGAAAACCACCGCCGGGTGGTCCAGAATGTTGATCTTTGACTGTCTGAACTCTATGGCCGTAACACTTTCAATCTTGAAAAATTTGTAAAAATCGATGTTGATGCTATACTTGCGTTTCAAGTCAGCATAGGGTGATTTCTCAAAATCGGCCGGAGCATTTTGGGAGATAAGTATGTTTTTAATTTTCATTTCACACCTTTTTCTATCAGACCTAAAGTCTTTCTAACTAACTAATTTTCAAAACTTTGTCAATAATTTTACCAACAACAGGTATGGTAAAACTTCGAGGGTGCAAAAATAGAGAAAAAATTGAAACAAATTTATATTTCGGGGATTTATTTTCATTATTCGATACAAAAACAGTCCCAAAAGCGCCAAGAATACAGGAATAAAGGCGTATAGCACAACAAAATAACCCGTTGCCTGATAGGCGACCAGGAAGGGGAACAGCACTATCGCCACATTGGTCAGAAAGATGAACTTATACAGGTTCAAGCTGTAGCGTTCTTTCTGATGTTCAAAAAGTCCGGTATAGACGATATTCGCGGTGAATGCGAGGAAATACAGCGCCAGCATAATGGCGAAGATGATGCCGAACATGCCAAAGTAGGTCGTTTTCTGCACCAAATGGGCATAGAAGTGCTCCACAATCATGAGGGTGCCGAGCGAAACGGTCAGCAAATCATACAAGAGGACAACGGGGAACATCATATCCTCCAGCACTTTGCTTTCGCGCAGCAGCAGGGAATAGAATCGCTGTGAATAGAGCGACTTGAAAACATAGGAGAGTCTTCGCCGGAACAGGACCACGGAAATGGTCAGGAAAAAAAGCAATGCGCACAACACAATCACCGCCCAACTGTTGGGTTTGGCGACAGAATCCGAGCAGAAGCCGGATACAGCGAGAGCATGGTGGGAAAACAGTGGAGGCAACGCAGTCCTTATTTCACAATCAGTTTCTTGAAGGAGGTGGTCCTACCCTTTTCCATAACGCCGTACACATACACGCCAGCGGGGAAATCGGCGAGGGACACATTGGCAATTCCTTTTCCGGACACCGGCTGACGATACAGTTCGGTTCCTAAGAGGTTGCGGACAACAAGAACAGCATCCGGATCTTCAGTGCGATAACTGATGTTTACGGAAGTGGTAGCCGGATTGGGGTATGCGGACACTACGGAACGGGAAGTTATGCTCGGAACCCCATTCGGAGTGGATGTGTGCAGGTAGAAACACCCTTCAGCCACTTGGGTGTCGTCGTTGACAAAGGAAAACTTAACCCGCGAAGATCCTTCACTGTTTGAGACATATGTGATATGCAAGACTTTTAAAGTGTCGCTGATGTGAACAGTTTCGCCGGCAAGCAGTTCAAAGTCAACGGATGTGTAAGCATTGCAAGAGCCGCCCACACAGAATTCGATAACATCGCCGTCCACGAATTGCACATCCTCCCGTTTGACTCGGAGCCAAAGGTTTTTCGGACTAACATTCGCGTACTCCACATAGAGTTCAGCCGTGTCGCCGACAGTGACCGGGAGATCAACTGTGGCTTCAGGGTCGAGAGGTTGGCCATCCACATAAAGTTGCACGGATTGTGCGGATGCTGACACCGCCATCAAGGCAAATAATATGACAAACAGTTTTTTCATTTCTCACAAATTTTATTTTGCAAAAATACAAAAAAAATAAAAAGAGGATGACGAAATCCGTCATCCTCTCAAAAAAATCATATGTGAGAAAAATTATTTTCTTTTTCTTCTCGGTTTGAGGTTGTGTTTTGCGACGAAGTCGTCCAAAACTTCCTTGAGTGTCGGGGTGCCGATCTCTTGGAGTTCATAACCAACCTTAACAACGGGTTGTTTGATCTTGATGAAGCGCGGCAGGTCGATAGGAGTACCTACTACAACGGCATCGCAAGGAGTATTGGCGATGGTCTTCTCAAGGTCTTTCATTTGTTGAGCGCCGTAGCCCATAGCGGGAAGCAGGGTACCGATGTTCGGGTAACGCTCGAAGGTGGTGGTGAGCTCGCCAACGGTGTAAGGACGAGGATCAACGAGTTCAGAAGCGCCATATTTCATAGCGGCCACTGTACCGGCACCGATCTTCATTTCACCGTGAGTCAAGGTCGGACCGTCTTCAACCACGAGGACGCGTTTGCCCTTGAGGAGTTCCGGCTTGTCAACTGTCAAGATAGAAGCGGCGTCAATTTGTTTGGCGCTCGGGTTAATCTTGGCGAGGTTAGCGCGAACGGTGTTAATGTTTTCGAGGGAAGCGGAGTCGATCTTGTTGATGACGATAACATCAGCCATACGGGCGACAACTTCACCAGGATAGTAGCTTACCTCTGCGCCCGGACGCAACGGGTCAGCAACGCCGATGGTGAGGTCCGGTTTGTAGAACGGGAAGTCGTTGTTACCACCGTCCCAAAGTACGATATCGCATCCGTCAGGATCTTTCTCTGCACCAGCCATCTCAACCCACTTGCCGGTTTGAGGATCTTTGGTCTTGCCACCCTTGAGGATAGCCTCATAGTCAACACCAGCGTAGATGACATTTCGTTTGGTCACCACATGCGGTTCATACTCTTCCATCTCTTCGATGGTGCAGTTCTGATACTTGAGGTCATCAACGCAAGCGAAGCGTTGGACGATTTGTTTGTTCAAATCGGGGTCGTACGGCATAGGGTGACGCACGGCAACCACTCTGAAGCCCATACCAACGAGGTATTCGATGATTTTACGGGAGGTCTGTGACTTACCGCAACCTGTACGGGTAGCGCCAACGGCGATAACAGGTTTCTTGGAAGGAATCATCGTGTCTTTCGGGCCCATCAGCCAGAAGTTGGCGCCAGCGGCGTTCACGATAGCGCTCACACCCATTACATATGAATAAGGTTTGTCGCTGTATGCAAAAACGCAGTCGTCAACATCAAACTTTTGGATCAACTCGGTCAGCATGGATTCGGGATAAATCTTAATTCCCTTCGGATACAAATCCTCACCGGCCAATTCCTTCGGGTACATACGGTCGTCGATACCAGGGATCTGCTCGGCCGTGAAAGCCACTACATTGTAGTTCTTGTTGTGGCGGAAGAAGGTGTTGAAATTGTGGAAGTCTCTTCCAGCAGCACCAATGATGATGACATTTCTAACTTTTTTTTGTGGCATAATAAACGATTTTTAAGTTATTAATAAATGTTATGTGTGTTTCTCTTTGAAAAGCGGCGCAAATATAGTAAAAATATTGTTTCCGTAATAAAAAATCAGACAAAATAATTACTTTGTCTGATTTGCTACCACGGTCTGCATGGCTTGAAGTTCCTCATCGCTCACCCCAATATACTCATCTTTCAGAATCTGCATATCCTCGTCCAACTCCATCAAATAGGGGATTCCGGTGGGTATATTCAGCTTCACAATTTCCTCATTTGAAAGGTTTTTCATGAATTTTATGATACCGCGGATACTGTTGCCGTGCGCCACAATCATCACCTGTTTGTACTGGTGGAGGTTCTCCACGATACTGGTGTTCCACAGGGGGATGATGCGTCGGGTGGCATCCGACAGCGACTCGGTGCCGGGGCGTGCGGAACGGTTCTTGATGCCCTGATAACGGATATCATACTTCGGGTGGCGCGGGTCGTCGTCCGGAATCGGATCGGGGGCCACATCGTAGCTGCGGCGCCAGAGCATCACCTGCTCCTTACCGAATCGCTCCACGGCCTCCTGCTTGTTCTGACCCTGCAGCACGCCATAGTGTTTCTCGTTCAGCCGCCAGCTCTTCTCCACCGGCAGCCACATGCGGTCCATCTCCTCCAAAATATAGTTCAGCGTCTTGATGGCTCGTTTCAAATAAGAAGTATAGGTATAGCGGATATCCATACCCGCATCCTTCAATATGCGGCCTGCCTGCTTGGCCTCCTCCACACCTTGGGGAGTAAGGTCCACATCCGTCCAACCAGTAAACTGATTGGAGAGATTCCATTCGCTCTGTCCGTGCCGCACTAAGATAAGTTTATACATAGATATTTAGTTTAAAGGGTAAATTTGGTGAATGAGGGGAAAGGAGTAAAGGAGTAAAAGAGTTGAAGAGGAAAAGAGGAAAAGAGGAAGAAGAATTAGAGTAATGAAAGACTAATAGCTAAATCCGGTTTTCCTTGTCGGGGAAGATGATCCAGGGTTTGAAGTGTTTGGCGTCTTCGAAGTCCATGGCGCAATAGGAGATGATCACCACCACATCGCCGACGCACGCCTTGCGCGCCGCAGGACCGTTGAGGCAGATGATACCGGAATCCTTAGCACCTTTGATCACATAGGTTTCAAGACGCTCGCCATTGTTCACATTCAGCACCTGAACCTTCTCATTCTCAATAAGATTGGCGGCTTCCATCAAGGTTTCGTCAATGGTAATGCTGCCCACATAGTTCAAGTTGGCTTCGGTAACCGTGGCCTTATGGATTTTGGATTTTAACAGTTCAATAGTCATTTTTCTCTATTTAAATTCATCCAGTTTCGTGGATTATTTGTATCGGATATTGTCAATCAGGCGCACCTCACCCACATAAACGGTGATGAAGCCCATTACGCCAGCGGCATCCGCCATGGAGTGCACCGTCTGCAAAGTATCTGCGTCCGCAATCTCAAAATAATCGAGTTTGAACTCCGGATACTTGGCGATTTCGGCCTCCACAAACGCTTTGATTTGGGGCACATCCTCCAGTTGCTGCGATTCCACAAGTATGCGGTGGATGTTGGCGGCAGTCTCAAACTGCTCCGGTGTAAGCCGGCGGTTGCGGGAACTCATGGCCAGTCCGTTGGGCTCGCGCACGATGGGACAGGGCACAATCTCGGATTTGATGTCGCACTGGCGCACCAGTTCGCGGATCACCGCAATCTGCTGATAGTCCTTCTCGCCGAAGTAGGCCTTGTCGGGACGCACCCAGTCGAGCAGGCGGCGCACAATCACGCCAACGCCGTTGAAATGGCCAGGGCGCGCGGCACCTTCCATCACCTCCTCCACCGGACCGAAATGGTACTCTTCGGTGGGTGGCGTCGGGAACACTTCCTCAACCGTTGGGGCAAACGCGTAGTCCGCATACTCCCCTATCAGTTCCACATCACGCTCCAGCGTGCGCGGATATTTCACCAGGTCATCCTGGTTGTTGAACTGCACCGGATTAACGAAAATGGAGACGAACACGACTTCGTTTTCCTGCCGTGCGCGCTTGATCAGGGAAAGATGACCATCGTGCAACGCACCCATAGTGGGCACCAGACCGATGGTTTTGCCTTCCGATTTAACCTCATCCACAATACGGGTAAGTTCTGCAATAGTGTTAATTACGAGCATAATTCTTCAAAAACAACTATTTTTCAATTTCAAAACATGCTTTCTTTTCAAAAAAGCGGGCAAAGATACATTTTTTATGATTCTATTTGATATTTTCCTCAACCATTTCTTTCAATGAGGCAATAACATCCGGATCGTTAATGGGAACGCCGTCCAAAATCTCATACACCTCATTCGTATCCAACACATAATCAACCTCATCGTCCCGTTTGTAGTGGAAGATAAAGCGTATGTCGGGATATGCGGAAATCGTCAGGACAATCGTGCCCGCCAAGTCGCCCATCGGCGGCGTGTCCAGATGCGTGAGTCCGAACACTGCGGTGACGGTAGTGCCAACGCCCTCCTTGGATTGGATGGACATGGATCCGCCCGTCATCTCGCTATTCTGTTTCAGCAAAGGCAATCCCAGTCCCACCTTACGGGTGGTGCGCGAGGTATAGAAAGGGTCTATGACCTTCTGCACGGTCTCCTCGCTCATGCCGCAACCGTTATCCTTAAATATCAGAGTCAGTGTGTCTTGCGCACTGTCCAAGAGGACCTCCAGCGTAATCTCCGTGGCTTTTGCGCGTGTGGAGTTCTGCAGGATGTCCATAATATGCATGGATAAATCCTTCATGGCTATGCGTTTAGCATTTGGTATATCTTTCCGGCAGTTTCAAAAGTCTGTTCGGTAGTGCCCAGCACGGGGATTTCCTCCTCCTTGGCTTGTTCGAGCATGTCATCGTCGGGTTTGCTGCCCTTCACGAGCACCACGCACGCCAGTTCCTTCAAGGAAGCGATCGCTATCACATTCTTGTGCGTCTGCAAGGTCACCCAGGCATGACCTTCCTGGGCGAAGCCCATAACATCGCTCAACAGGTCGGACACATAGCCGCCCTTGATTTCATTGTCCAGATTCTCCTCGCCGCAAAAAACGGTGAGATTCAATTTTTCTACTAATTCTCTAACTGTCATATCGTTTTATTTATATTGAGACGCACGGCCGTGCGTCTTTACTTTATGTTGAGACGCACAACCATGCGTCTTTACTTATCTTATGGTTTCTCCAAACGCACGCACCTCCCGTTCTCGCCACGCAGTGCCATCCTGATCTCCTCAAAGCTTCGCGTTTCCATCTCCAGATAACAGGGCGCGGTGCCGATGATATCGGGCAGGTGGGCATCGGAGCTACGGGTAAACATCTTATTTTTCAAATATTTATGCACTTTCAGCATTTCCGCCTTGTTGCCGTGTTTTGAGAGTTCCACCGCATCATAATCCAGATCAAACGGGATAAAGCCCAACTGGCTGATCAAGCTGGTGGTGCTTTTATCGATGTGTGCGGGGACGAACAGACCGCCGATGGAGTGCACGAAATCGGCAATCTCGTTCACCGACTGGTCGAGGGCGGAAGTCAGCAGGCGGGGTTCCTCATATACAATATTATATTCCTCGTCAATCTGCACCTGGTCGCCAAACACATCGGGGTTGTTGGGAATATCGGGCAGATGCTCGTCCAGATATGCCTGCAGTTTGTCGAGTGCCTCATGGTCGGGCATGTATGCCAGGCAGTGCGCTTCCTCTTTGGTGGTGATTTCGGCGCCGCAGAGCACAAAGATGTCGCGGTTGTGGGAGTAGTGTTCCGCCAGCCGGCAGTGGCGTGTGGAGTTGTGATCGGTGATGGCAATCACATCTATGCCCTTCTCCAGCGCAATGGAGATAATGTTATCGGGTGTCATCTCCAAGTCTCCGCAGGGAGAAAACAGTGTGTGTGTATGAAGATCCGCTTTATAGATGTGCATAGCCATTTTTTTAGCGGTGGCAAAAGTACAAAAAAACTATGGTTTTCTCCACCGCCTTCAGACTTTTCAAAATAGTCGCCAGCATACAAAGACCTTTTTTGGTAAAGACCTTGGGAATGGCAATAGTATGTTCCTGTCGATTGAACTGGTGGAAATTTTCCACCACCTCGGTATCTTTGTTTAAAAAAGCGTATCTTTGCCACGTTATAAAGAAGAAAGAAAAAACTATGGAATACAGCATCATTATTGAGAAAAATCCGACAACCGGAGTTTATATCGGACAATGTTCACAGATTCCCGAAGCGATGAGTCAAGGAAACACGCTGGCCGAACTGATGACCAACATGAAGGAAGCCATAGAACTGGCCATTGAGTGCAGAAGAGTGGAATTGAAAGACCTGTATAAAAACCGAAAAATCTTTCACAGAAAACTTACTGTTAACGCATGAAGAAAGAGAAATTTCTTAAACACCTGAGAACAAATCATTGCTACCCAACCGGAAGACAAAAAGGCAGTCATGCCCAATTTATCAACAAAGAATCTGGCAAACGGACAATCATACCTCTACACAACGAAATCGATGATCTGCTCGCAAAGAAGATTTGCAAGCAGTTGGGAATTCCACTAACAGGAAACAATTAACAACCATTCCCCGACAAAATAAACATCTCTTTTTTTGGATTTCACCGAGGCACTCTCACCATTTTCACCAACTTATCGTGTAATTATAACCGCCGGAGCCGGAAGGGTTGGGCGTTTTTTTGTCTTTGGCGGTTTTCTTGGTGGGTTGCAGCGTATAGGAGATGGTGCCGCCCGTCGGGGCGGGTGCGGGGGCCAGATGGAAGTTGATGTTCAGTTTGCAGTTCACCTTGAGGCGGATACCGCGGTTGCGGGCCTTGTCGTAGCGCAGCATCTGCACCAGACGGATGGCTTCCTCATTGCAGGAGGGGCACAGACTCTTTATCACGGTGGGATTCTCCACAAAACCGTCGTCATTCACCTGGTACCCGATGGTAACCACGCCCTCAATGCGCTGTTCCATAGCGTCTTGCGGATACTGCAAATGGGCTTTCACGAACTCACGCAACGCCTTCGCGCCGCCGGGATATTGGGGTTTCTCCAGAAATTTCTTATTCTTCTTTTTCTTATCTTCTATCGTCATGGTTGTAACCATATTTGGTGTCCAGCAAGGTTCGGTTTAATAAACAAACTTAACGAGCATGTCTTTTATTTCTTCTCGGACTGATTCTATCGTTTGTTTCGAATGAAACATCATTAAATCTTACATCCCTTTTCTTCTTTGACTTTGCAATATCTGGAGTAATCTCCAAATCTTTATCATCAGAAACATTGTGCTCTTCTTCAGATATTTCAGTTTGATTATCTATTTCATTATTAATTTCAGGATTTGCATTCCTATTAAAAAAATCAACATCATTTGGAACTATCTCTGACTTTATAGAAGAATCACCTTCCAAATTTAACTCTACTGAATCAGCTGTTTTTCTCTTACGATAATGTGATTTAGCAGGAGCAGTTTCCATAACCGGTTCAGCGACAATTTCGTCTAAAACTACTTGCTCTTGTTGAGAAGGTGATTCTCTAACTATAGACAATAGCGCAATGAGCACAATAACCCCTAATACACAAAAAATTTTCACAACCCTTTTTCTTCTTCGTTTATCATAGTAATGATACTTTGTTGTATTAGTATTAGTATTAGTATTAGTATTAGCATTAGCATTAGCATTACGATCAGCAGAATTATTATGAAATTTGGTGTACGATTGAATAATATCTTTCCAACTGCTGTTTGTGTACGAAGTAGCATCTTCTTCAAAATAGTATTGTTGATACTGTCTATCCTCAACTTTTATCCCGTGACGTTTTTTATGACATTCTTCACACAGCACAACAAGTTCCTCAGGTTTATACGACCAAGGATTAACATCACGATATACCAAGTGATGGACCTGGAGTTTATTTCGTTGATTATAGAACTGCCTTCCGCAATCTTCGCACTTGAAATTTCTTTCTTTGATAAGCGAATAGGAAAAACCTCTCCAATAATCAGATTTTAGCAATTTCTCATATTCCTCTTTTGTCATGACAGCATTTTTTCAACCAACCTGTATTCCCAATAAAACTTCAAAATACAGGAAAAGACCAAAGATGAAAAACGGCACAAAGATATAATATATTGGCAAATTAACAAACTGTTTTCAATATTTTTGTCAATTGACAGGGTTCAGTTGTTCTTTTAGTCATTTCGCAGCGGCAAATACTTTGTTCCATTGCTATTTTATTTCACGCTGCGATTACCCTTACCGCATCCTTCACCCCCACACCACGCTCCCTTCGGTCGCTCGTATGGGGTTACAGAGATGATGTCCCTATGGGACATTTTTCCAATAGCAGAAGAGCCGCGTTATTTGTATAGCCTCGAAGAGGCCTGATTTTAATAACCTCATACAAGGCCGCAGGCCGCAGTGTGGGGTTGGACTGTGCGAGAGACCAGCATCGCGGCGCAGGACAAATCTGCACTAAAACAACCATTCAGCCGCCGCGAAATGGTATCACTTCACTACTACTCAATCCAATGTCGTATATCCTCAATCCGCCGGCGGTACTTTTCCGCTTGCGACTCGATGAAGTCCTCGCTGTACTTGGTGTCGCAGAAGCCGTTGCCGCGCGCCATGTATGAGGGATCGCCCAACTCATCGGCCACTTCCAGATAATTCTGCAAATACAACTCATTCTGTTTCAGCAATTCAGGAAGTCGTTCGGGGGTTGTTTCTATCGTTTCACCGTCTGAAAATCTGTATATCATAATAATCATCAAATAAAGCAGGCAAAAATACAAAAAGTATCACAAAAAACAGAGGAATCCACACCATGACCATGAGACAAAATATGAATAGCAGGATTTTTTTCTTGAAAAATTATCAATTAAAATATATCTTTGCAGCCGTAATTTTTTGATACTTATGAGCAACCGAAAAATACTGGTTATCTATACAGGAGGCACCATCGGCATGATGGTGGACCCAGACAGCAAAGCACTCAAACCCTTCGAGTTCAAGAACATACACCAGCAGCTTCCCATGCTGCACCTTATAGAGGCAGACATCACCTTCAAGGAAATGCTGCCTCTTATTGATTCATCCGACACCAATCCCGACTTTTGGATCCGTCTGGCGAGGATGGTGGGTGAGAATTACGACCTGTACGACGGGTTCGTCATCCTGCACGGCACTGACACGATGGCTTACACCGCATCCGCATTGAGTTTCCTGCTCGACAACCTCAGCAAACCGGTTATCCTCACGGGTGCGCAGCTTCCATTGGGAGTCATCCGCACCGACGGGCGGCGCAACATCCTGAATGCCATTGCCATCGCCGCAGAATATGTGGACAACAGACCCGTCATCCAGGAGGTCTGCATCTATTTCCAGAACAACCTGTATCGCGGAAACCGCACCTACAAGGACAACGCCTCGCGCTTCAACGCTTTCTACTCCCCCAACTACCCTATCATCGCCGAGGTGAACACCACAGCGGAATTCCACACCAACTTGCTGCACTACGAAGAACCCGGCGCACCGTTCCGTTACTACACCCACATGGACAGCCATGTGGCACTCATCAAGATTTACCCTGGCATCAGCGTTGAATTCATGCGCAATGTCTTCAACACGCCCGGGCTTCGCGCCGTGGTGATGGAGACCTTCGGGGTGGGCAACGCGCCCACAACACCGGAGTTCACCAGTATTCTGCAGGAAGCGGTCGCCAAGGGCATTGTCATCGTCAATGTCACCCAGTGCAAGGGTGGCGGCGGTGTGCAGATGGGACGCTACGAGGCAGGCAAAAACCTGGCCGACATCGGCATTGCGAGCGGCCGTGACATGACCACCGAAGCCGCCATCACCAAACTGATGTTCCTGCTGGGACAGTACGACAATCCCGAGGAGGTAAGGCAACAGATGGAAACCTCGCTGCGCGGGGAAATGACCATGGACTAATCAAACATTTGTTAATACTCAACAATTATGACCGTTTTTACCTTCTTGAAACTTTTAGGATGCCTTGCCTTGTTGATGTTCGGTATGAAGACGATGAGTGAGGCACTCCAAAAGTTGACGGGCGGCGGTTTGCGTAAAGTGCTGAGCACGATGACCACCAACCGTGTCACCGGCATCTTCTCCGGTGCGTTGGTCACCACCGCTGTGCAATCCTCCACCGCCACCACGGTGCTGACCGTGAGTTTCGTGAACGCCAGTTTGCTCACCCTGTCGCAGGCCATCTCGGTCATCATGGGCGCCAACATCGGCACGACCATCACCGCTTGGATCATCGCCCTTTTCGGATTCAACTTCCAGATGAGCGTCATTGTGTTTCCGCTCTTCGCACTTGGCATCATGCTCTCCTACTTCAAAAGCCCCAGCGCCAAGTCATTCGGTGACTTCATTTTCGGATTCTCGTTCCTCTTTCTGGGCATTGCCACCTTGCGCGAGAACGCCATCGCCATGGACCTTTCGCACAACGAAGCGGTGATGAACTTCTTCACTTCCTGTCGTAACCTGGGTTTCTTATCCTATATCATATTTTTAATCTTAGGCGGCGTGCTCACCATGTGTGTGCAGTCGTCCGTGGCCATCATGGCCATCACCATGATTCTGTGTTCCACCGGCGTGGCCGACATTTACCAGGGTATCGCGCTGGTTTTGGGCGAGAACATCGGCACCACGGTCACCTCAAACATTGTGGCCCTGAATGCCAGCACCTCCGCCCGACGCGCGGCTTTGTCGCACCTTATCTTCAATCTGTTTGGTGTATGTTGGATTCTCATCGTATTCCGCCCATTCATCAAACTGGTATGTTCTATAGTCGGATTTGACCCCACCGCCGACCTCTCCGTCGATCCCAACGCCTCCTCCCGCATAAACTTCGCGCTTTGCGCCTTCCACACCGCGTTCAACACTTGCAATGTGCTGATTCTCGTGTGGTTCATCCCGCTTTTTGAGAAGGTGGTCTGCTCCATCATCAAAGGCAAGGAAGAAGACGAGGATATGCGCCTGCGTTTCATCAGCGGCGGTCTCATGTCCACCTCCGAGCTCTCCCTGCTGGAGGCCCGCAAGGAGATCAACCACTTCGCCCTGCGTGCGCACCGCATGTTCGGTTTTGTGCCGCAGCTGCTGAAACTCAAGAACAACGACGAGTTCGTGAAACTTTACACCCGCATTGAAAAATACGAAGGCATCAGCGACAACATGGAGGTTGAAATCGCCAATTATCTCAACCAGGTTTCCGAGGGCCGTTTGAGTCCTGAAAGTAAGACACAGATACGCTGCATGCTGCGTGAAATCTCCGAAATCGAGAGTATCTGCGACAGTTGCTACAATATGGCGCGCGCCATCAACCGCAAATACAAACTACGGGAGCACTTCACCGAGGAGCAAAGCACCCATATCGAGCACATGTGGGACCTGTGCGACAAGGCGCTCACCCAAATGGAACTGATTTTGGAAGACACCGACCACAAGGTTGACCCGCGTATCTCCCTCAACATTGAGAATGAGATCAACCATTACCGTACCCAGTTGAAAGAGGCGAATGTGACGGATGTGAACGACAAGAAATACGACTACCAGACTGGTGTCACCTACATGGATATCATCGGGGACAGTGAAAAACTGGGCGACTACGCCATCAATGTGGTGGAGGCCCATACCCAAGTGAAATTAACCGTTTAATATGGAAATCGAAATCTGTTGCGGCTCCATCCAATCCGCGGCCAACGCCAAAGCCGCCGGAGCCACACGCATAGAACTGTGCCAGAACCTGAACGAAGGCGGCACTACCCCATCCTACGCCACCATAAAGCAATGCGTTGAGGATCTGCATCTTGATGTATTTGTGCTCGTGCGTCCAAGGCCGGGCGACTTCGTCTATAATGATGTGGAAATCCAAAACATGCTGGAAGATGTGCGCATCTGCAAGGAACTTGGTGTAGCAGGTGTCGTGGTTGGATTCCTACACCCTGACGGCAGCATTGACACGGAGCTCACGCGCCGGTTCGTGGAAGCCGCCGCCCCAGTGCCCGTCACCTTCCACCGCGCCTTCGACCGCTGCAAGGACTGGCGCAAATCGCTGGAAGAGGTCATCGCCTGCGGATGCAAGCGCATACTGACTTCCGGCTGCCAACCCACCGCCATGGAGGGCAAGGAAACGCTCAAGGAACTGGTCCGTCTGGCCGGCGACCGCATCACCATCCTCGTGGGCAGTGGCGTGCGCCCCGACAACGCGCGAGCGTTGGTGGAGTTCACCCATGCCAAGGAAATACACGGTTCCTGCAAAGTGCGCACCGACGGCGGCTACGAGGAAACCGACACGGAAACCGTTAAGCAATTAATTCACATACTAAACAATTAAAACATTGATTATGAACATCAAAGAATCCAGAACATGGAGTTTCATCATCGTTGCCATCATATACATATTGGCATTTTTTGTCGGTTGGGCCACCTACAAGCTGTTAGCCCCGACGGGATGGCATTATTTATGGAAACTTTTCATAGCAGATGCCGTGGCCACTATCTTCGTGTGGGTTTTCGGCTTGATATTCAAGAATGTGTCCGTTTATGACCCCTATTGGAGCGTGGTGCCGCCTATTGTGCTCACTCTATGGGCTTGCGCTTCAGGGCCATGGAGCAGTGCCACCGGGCTGTTGCTCATTGCCGTTTGGTACTGGGGCATCCGCCTCACCGGCAACTGGGCCTACACATTCAAGGGTTTGAACCACGAAGATTGGCGCTACACCAAATACAGAACCGAGCAGAAGCCGTTCGTCTTCCACCTCATCAACTTTTTCGGGCTCAACATGATGCCCACCATAATCGTTTTTCTGGTTATGATTCCGGGCTTTTTCGTCATTGATGCCGCCGAACCCGCCAATATATTAACGGTTTTCGGGTTCCTGCTCTGCATAGTGGCCGCAACGCTGCAATTGGTTTCTGACACACAACGGCATCGTTTTGCCAAAGCCCACAAAGGCCAGGTTTGCAATGTGGGGTTGTGGAAACACGCCCGCCATCCCAACTATTTCGGGGAAATCCTGATGTGGTGGGGTGTTTGGACGATGTATCTCTCCACCTCGCAAGGAGGGCATTCCATTCTGGACCTGTGTGTAATAGGCGCTGTGCTCAACACATGCCTTTTCCGTTTCATCAGTGTGCCACTGATGGAAAACCGGCAGTTGAAGAACAAACCAGAATACGAGGAATACCGCCGCAATACGCGGATGTTCTTTTAACCGTTACGGCAGTTCGGGCTCTTCCGGGGCGCAAATCCAGATAATCAGATAGATAAGCAATCCGCCGCCCACCATAAAAAGGAGTACGAGAAAGATGATCCGCACCACGGTAGGATCAATATCGAGATATTTGGCAAGGCCGCCGCAGACACCGGCGATTTTCCGTCCCTCACGGACACGAGTAAGTTTCTTATAATCGGACATAGCTATAAAATTTACTGCAAAAATAAAAAAAATCTTAGTTGGGCGGAATAATTTATTAAATCATCACTAAAAATTCCGGCGCTGCACGATTCCATCCATCTCAATCTCAATTTCCTTGGTATTAAGTACGGTTATCGTGGCGGCATTTCCACTACCATTCTCGTCTAAGGCCTGCATGGCCAACTTACCAGATTGAAAGGCCAACTGATTGTTACTAGGCGTGAAATCATACCAATAGTTGCCCTGTACCCATTCACCCTCGAAGGGCTGTTGGATGTCGTATGACAAGTAAGTGAAGTAAATTTCATCCTGACATACATCTCCGGAACAATGATAAATAAAGGTAGTATGCATAAATGTTCCCCGTCCTTCCAAAGACATCGTCGTTTCAGCAAGGGATTCGGGGATATCAGATGTACCAAGCGTGAATTTGAAATAAATGCTTCTGTCGGCGGAATATATCTCCCAAACGCCATTTCCTTTATTCTCCAAGAAAAAGCGGATTCTATCGAGTGGATTATCTGATGCGTTATCCCAAATATACAACATGCTCATCTTCCCTCCTGGCTCGGAAAATGCGATTCCATTTTCCATATTCACGCGCAGCATAACACGACCTGGCTTCTTAATATCCCAGGAATGATCAGACAAAACATTAATTTCTGTGTTGCTGTAAAAGTGCCTCAGAATTTCAGGTTTCTGTTCTTCCGAAGCTTGCGTCCAGGCATAAAGATTAAAAGTCGGTTCCACAATGTTCATGAACAGCATGTGCACATCTTCAACCCAACCTTTATACATCATGTGACCGGTTTTGGTCTTCATCAGCTTGCCTTCACCAATCTCACAACCAGTCATCAGCAGGGCTGCAATAATCATTACTAATACTCTAATGGACTTATTCATTGTATTATCAAATCTTCCTTATTGTTATTAAAACTCATATCCAAATCCAGCGGAAAGAAATCCTTTGTAACCGAGCCCCAATTCAACATTGCCGAACCAGTGCTTTGCCCCGGCCTTCACACCGAAAGCGGTCAACTGGAAAGCGGCTCTATAGAAAGTATGTGTTTTATCATCATATTGATGGGGATCCTTCAGAGAAATGATTCTCAATCCTAAACCGAAACCTGAATAGAGGGTTACATGCTTGCGGTTGAAGTAGGAAAAGCGCAGATCTGGCATACAAGTGAAATGAACTTCGCTGCCGTGGCCTGTGATTTCATCTGAAAAACGGTCGTGCCAGGTGTTGTGCAAACCTGTAATAGTTGTCAAGCCACCCACCCAGAACCATTTCGTCGCACGATAATGGTAGTTAAAGGAAAATGTTGGCACAAAGCGTGTTATAGGATAATCACCTATCGGCTGCGTCCAATAAGCCGCGGAATAGGTGTACGGAAATTCCTGAAAGAGGGTCGAAAAAAAATTTGTAAAGCCAATACTACTGCTGTTGACGGCCAGCACAGGATCGCCAACATTGAACTGGAACTCATGTCGCGGCAGTTCCTGCTGCCAAGTATCTGTAGCACGGCGTTGCTTGTAGCGGCGGAATGTGTGGATATAGGCCACTTGCAGATTGAAGTTGGTGTTACGGGTAAAAAAGGTTCCTTCGCCTTGTACATTACAACCCGGATTCTTGTATCGATATTCGCCGTCCGACACATGCTGGAATCCCACATTCGCCCCAACCGACCCCCGAATCAAATCACCATAGGGCAAGCGATAGTAAAGCCCAATATCTGTCACCAATGAGACATAAAGGGGTTTCATAGCAATATCCTCATAAGTTGAAATCCAGATATCTCCATCCGTGTAATCCATTTTATACCCGAATGCAAACTTTGCACCAAGGTCAGCCATAATGGCTAATTTGTCATTGAAAGGATAATGGAACTCGAATTTCAACGGAAGCAGCAAATTGGGAATCATTGAGTAATGGTGGAACTGGTTATACAACCAAAAGTCAGGATCATCCATATCGGCACCTGGCGCATCATCGAAATGGGGTTTGAAGTTGAACACGCTGAATGTGCCGAAATTCAAACCCAAGGACACGCCAAAGTGACTGAAATGGTATGAAAACTCTACTCCCAACTCACCCCCGAATCCGGGCAGACTTATCATGTAGGGATCATCAGCTGTGAGGGTTGCGGGCAAAACCAGCTGTGCCTGCGTGGTCATCCCGATGCGGAAACCATTGTCCCAAACCGGTATCTGCACTGGCGCATTGGAAACAGGCACCGAATCTTGCCCGTACGCCACTCCGCAAAGCAGCAATACCGATGTCATAAAGCCGAGTATTATATGCTTCGTCTTAAGTTCCATAGACTAAATTATTTTTTATTTGATGCAAAAATATAAAAATAATCTAAAAGATGTATCTTTGCCTCTCCATTATGCACACCAAAAATATGAAAAGAGTCCTATTCCCCTTTGTTTGTTTCATTCTTATCGCCATCCCTACCCTGTTCGCCCAAACCGGCTACTGGAGCGCCGTGCAGCAGGATTTCAACAAGCGGGACGGCATTTCCGAAGATGTTCGCCAACACATCGGCCAATATATGGTCAAATCGGACTTCAGGAGCCGCGACATGGCACAATATCTCACATTCCTGTACGCCTACATGCCGCAAAGCGACTTGGCCGACTACAATTTCGACTTTTTCGACCAACAGGTGAAGATTGCCTGCGAGGCACGGGAGACTTTTTCGTGGGGAAAGACAATTCCGGAGGACATCTTCCGTCATTTTGTGGTTGTTTATCGTGTGAACAACGAGAATTTGGACACCGCGCGGTCGTACATCTTCCACCAACTCAAAAACCGCATTAAAAATATGAGCATGTACGACGCGGCGTTGGAGGTGAACCACTGGTGCCACGAGTATGTTGATTATCAGCCCGCCGACGCGCGCACCTCCGCACCGTTGGCCACGCTGAAGACCTCGCACGGGCGTTGCGGCGAGGAGAGCACGCTCACCGTCACTGCCCTGCGCGCCGTTGGCATCCCCGCCCGCCAGTGCTACACCCCGCGCTGGGCGCACTGCGACGACAACCACGCCTGGGTCGAGGTCTGGGTCGATGGCAAATGGTACTTCCTCGGTGCCTGCGAGCCCGCGCCCGCCCTCAACATGGGCTGGTTCGCCAATGTTTCCACACGCACCATGATGGTACACACCAATGTCTTCGGCCGCTACGAAGGTCCCGAAGAGGTCAACAAGCGCACACCTTACTACTCCTGCATCAACCTGCTCTCCAACTACGCCGACACGGCCACGGCATATGTCACGGTATATGACAAACACCACCTGCCCGCCAAAAACGCCTCCGTGTGCTTCAAACTGTACAATTACGCCGAATATTACACACTGGCGGAGGTGAAAACCGACGAGAATGGCCGCGCACAACTCAATACGGGCCTCGGCGACCTGCTGATCTGGGCAAAACAAGGCGATGATTACGCCTTCGGCAAATTGGATCTGCGCAAAAAGGACCATTTAGTGCTGATTTTGAGCGACAAAGGTCAGGACCCTTGGATCCCCTCTGGTAATTTTGTCATGGCGCTGGATATGGTTCCTCCGGTGGGCAAACCGCTTAACAACCATGTGAGCGCCACCGCGCAACTGGCTTGTGAGAAGCGGATGGCCAAGGAGGACAAGATGCGCGAGGCCTACCGCAAGACTTTCCCCACCAAGGCGCAAACAGCAAAATACAAGAACGAATATTTCACCGATGACGAGTTTTATGATATAATTCACCGCAGCGAGGGCAACCACACCGAAATCATCAAATTCCTGCAAAACCACAGCAAGAAAGAGGAAGGCCTTTTCCTGAAAGAGTTTATCAACGCTTTGGCAGACAAGGATTTGCGGGATACAAAAGCGGAGACTTTGGAGAGCCAGCTCGTGACCTACAAGACTGGCAAGTACCCCATGGAGGTTTTCGTCAAAGGGGTGCTTCCCGCCCGCATCTCCAACGAGCTGATCCGCGACTGGCGTCACGACCTGCGTGAGGTGTTCTTCAATATCCTTCCCGGAAATTCCACTCCGACGGCCAGACAGCTGAAGGACTGGACCAAACGATTCATCATCATTGATCCGCTCTGCAACTACTACAACTGCCCGATCAGTCCGATGGGGGTTTTGAAGACCCGCCGCACCGATGCGCACTCCCGCGACATTTTCTTCGTGGCCGCTTGCCGCAGTTTGTTCATCCCATGCTACCTGGACAACGCCTCCAATACAATTTATGTGTGGGAAAACAATGATTGGCAGGAAGTTACATTTGAAGAGGAAACGCCTGTTTCCAACGATGAACTTGCCACACTAACCTTGCACAACCCGAAGGGCTACACCTACTATGTTCATTACACATTGCAACGCTTTGAGAACGGTGAGTATGTGTCCTACGACTTCGAGGGTGACCCGCGTGTGGAGGTTCGTGACATTGTCCTGAACCTGCCTCCGGGCAAGTACTGCCTCTCCACCGGCAACCGCTACAGCGACGGCGAGGTTCTTTCCGAACTGCGCTTCTTCACGCTGAACAAGAAAGATGAATATACCATCAAGATTCCTGAATTGGTGCCGCGCAACAACACCTACGGGCATCTTGATATGAACATTAACAAACTGAATGGCAAATCTTTATCAGAAATTCTTCAAGAATCCGGCAAAGAGAAGATGATTCTTTGTCTGGTGGCGCCCGGTACTGAGCCGACCAACCACATGGCCAAGGAAATCGCCGCCAAGAAGGCCGACTACGAGGCTTGGGGTGGCAAGGTTTTGTTGGTGGCCAACAACGGCAACTGGAAGAAAGAAAAGAACCAACCCGCAAATGTCGAGGTGGTTTCCGCAAAGGTCGGCGACCTCACAGAGAGCGTGCTGGCCGCCTTGAAGAACGCGGTTCACGACGGTTCTCTGCCGCACACCACCGGCGAGCGCCCTGTCTGCCTTGTCCTGGACAAAAACGGCAACATTCTGTTCGTCTCCGAGGGCTATCACATCGGTTTAGGCGAACTTATGTTGGAAGAGGTGAGATAGTTATATTCCTATCCCGCCGTGTCAGGGTGGTCTTTTTCGCAGGATATTATGTGATTTTGCCAACATGATTGCATGTTTTCAATGATTCGACAAATATTATTTGCCACATTTCTGCTTCTGCCCGTTATCCTTTACGCGCAATTATCGGAGCGGGATGCCAACGATACCTGTTGGACCATGTCCGAGAAGCCGAAAGATGTGTATAATCGCGTCGTTCTCTATCGTCCGGGCGATTACAGTTCCAAGAACTACCGTATCCCGGCCATCATCACGGCCAGCGACGGTTCGTTAGTGGCGGCGTGCGACAAGCGCAAATACAACGACCGAGATCTGCCGGAGGACATCGACATACTCATCAACCGGAGCACGGACGGAGGAAACTCATGGAGCGCGCCGCTGACCTTGGCGAAGGGCACGGGCGTGGAACATGGTTTCGGTGACTGTGCCCTGGTGCGCACCAATGAGGAGGGCGGACTCATTGCTGTCTTCGTCGGCGGCGTGGGTTTCTGGCCGTCAAGACCCGACACCCCGCAACGAACCTATCTCTGCCGCAGTCATGACAACGGCCGCACTTGGAGCGAGCCGAAGGATATCACCCACTTCATCCTCGGTCCCGACTGTGTGATTCCCGAACACCGCAGTTGGTGGTCATCGTTCTTCGCCTCGGGTACGGGCCTGCACACCTCCACGGGGCGCCTGATGTTCGTGGCCGCCGTGCGCGAGGATTCCCTATGGATGGCCTGCAACTATGTCTTCTACTCCGACGACGACGGCGAGACCTGGCATTGTTCGAAAAAAGCATCACCCAAGGGTGACGAGGCAAAAGTGGTGGAACTCTCCGACGGGCGTATCCTGATGAGCATCCGTGCCGATGGACACCGATTATACAACATTTCCGAAGATGGGGGCATCACCTGGCGCGACAGCACCTCTGTGTGGCCTGAATTGGAAGCACCGGCCTGCAACGGTGACATCATTCGCTGCACCGCTCCCAATGGGCGGATGTTGCTGCTACACTCACTGCCATACGGCAAGGAGCGCAAAGAGGTTTCCATCTTTGTCAGCTTTGATGAAGGGAAAACCTGGCCGGTGCGCCGGACAATAGTCCCATACCCTTCGGCCTATTCCTCGCTCTGCCAGCTCCCCGACGGCACCATCGGCCTCTATGTGGAGGAGGCCTGCAACGACAGCGTGAACTACTCAATGGTGTTCTACAACTTCAGCTTGGAGTGGCTGCTGGAGGAAAAATTCCGCTATATTTCAAAATACCAGCCAACAACTCCAAACTACACTCAGGCACTGCAAAGTATGAAAAACAATGACTATGCCACCGCCTACGACTACTTGAAGAAAGAGTTGGCCGAGCACCCTAAAAACGGTTATGCCTGGTTTTACAAAGGATGGCTGGATATGTATTATAAAAAGGCAATGGCTGGAGCACTGGATGCTTTCAAACGATCCGTCAAACTGATTCCCCGCAAGGACAAGTGTTTCCGGTCAACGGCCTATTCCGGTCGTGGTGTGGCCCATCGGAATGCCGGCAATCTTAAAGCCGCCTATGCGGATTTTTCCCAAGCCATCAAACTCTACCCGAACTCCCAAGACTACATAAACCGCGGGGAATGGAACTACAGTCTTGGAAATTATGCCGATGCCCAGAAGGATTTTCTTGCCGCCCTGGAGCTGGATTCCAGCAACTTGGACGCCAGGTACAGTGTTGGCAAATATTATTATGCCACCAAATATTACGAAAAATGCCTGGAGTGGCTCGCGGACTGTATCGCCTGGCATCCGGACTATTCGGACTACTATGTGCTTCGGGCATTCTGTTATCGGGATATGCACAACTTCGATGCTGAGGCCAAAGAGGTGGTCAGTGCTCTGGCTATTGATGAAAACAAAACAGCATTCGCGATGCTTAAAGAGTTGACGGACAGCGCATACCTTCAGACCATCGCCGAACTGGAGGCGCAACACCAAGCCGCCCCCGACAACACGGGGTTGATCTATGTCCTCGCAGCCGTCCACGAAACGGCAGGTGCGTATGGCAAGGCATTGCTCTTCTATAAGAAACTTTACGATATGGGCGGCGATGGCAGCCGGTCGAGGTCGGCAATAGCCGTACGGATGGCCGTCTGCTGGTCAATGTCAGACGACTACGACAATGCCATCCGGATTCTTGAGGAGGCCGCCGCATTGGAGGAAGAAGAAACTGAAAAAGCCAAACTGACTTCCTATTTGGAATACTTTCGGAAGCAGTCGCAACAGAACGGCCAGAAGAAGTCCGAGTGATGGCAGCAATAAAGATGAATACCTTAACGAATCTCCACAATCTGATGCTGTATGCCATATTCCGTGAGAATCTGCTTCACGCGGTTCTCATCGGTATCGGAGATGAACACCTGCCCGAAATGGTCCTTGCCCACCATACCCAGCAGTTCGGAAATGCGGGTGCGGTCCAGTTTGTCAAAGATATCGTCCAACAACAGAATAGGTTTAATCTTCTTGCGTTCGAAAGAATAGTCGAACTGCGCTAAGCGAAGTGCCAGCGAGAACGATTTCTGCTGTCCCTGGGATCCATAGCGCTTCACCGGCTGGCCGTTGATCAGGAACAGAAAATCATCCTTGTGGATGCCGAAATTGGTGAATCCGCTCCGGGCATCCGCCACCGATGTGCTCTGCAAGCCCTCCTGATAGGTGCTGGTGAGCAACCCCGACTGATACTGTATCTCCACTTCCTCTTGCCCTTCCGACAATTGGTTATAGTGTTTCTGAAATATCGGAGAGATGTTCTGGATGAAATCCTGCCGGCGGGTGAAAATGAAATTGCCAAGCGGAATCATCTGTTCATCAATGATTTGACAAAGAGAGGCATCCATTTTGCGGCTCTCAAACATCTGCTTCAACAACGCGTTGCGCTGCATCAGCAGTTTGCGGTAGGAAATGAGCTGTTGGAGGTATTCGCCATCGAACTGGGAAATGATGGTGTCGAAGAACTTGCGACGAACCTCGCTACCGCCGTTGATGATGTCGCTGTCATACGGGGAGACCATCACCACTGGGAACTGCCCGATATGGGCGCTAAGCCGCTGGTACTCTTTCTTGTTTGCCCGCATCGACTTGTGCCCATTCTTGTATGTGCAACTCACCTGCGTGTTATTCTGCGTCTCGCGGTTGAAAAACTCCCCGTGAATAGCGAAGAAATCGGTGTTGAAGCGCACGGAAAACATATCCTGAGCAGCAAAATAGCTTTTGCAGAAGGAGAGATAATAAATAGCGTCGAGGAGGTTGGTTTTGCCACTGCCATTTTTGCCGACAATGCCGTTCACATTCTCATCGAATGTAAACTCAGCCTCCTCGTAGCTTTTGAAATTGGTAATATGTATGTGTTTTAGGTACAAGGGATAAAAGGGGTAAATGAGGTGAAAGGGGCACAAGAGGTGAATGAGGAATGAGAATAGGAGGACAAAACAATCTCTAAACTCTAAACTATTTCAATCCCAACACATCCAGTCCCTGGTTGAAGCGGATATCGCGCGGGATACCGGCCTTGTTGATCTTGTCCAGATCTTTTTGCAGGTTGGCGCCGATCGTGCCGTTTTCTTTGCTGAACTGGGAAGCGAATTCGAAATTGCCCTCCGCTTGCGTTTGAAGAATGGTGGCAATCCAGCTTTCCATGGCTTTCTGGGCTTTGTCGAAGTCGATGTGGTAAGTACCGTTACCGTTGCGTTTGAACGCGCCCTGCTCCTCAAAGAAGTTGTAGCACATCATGTTGGCCACGCCATGGGCATCGGCGGCACCGAAGCGCACCGAGCGAAGCAGACCGACAATGTATGTGGTAATAGCGTCTTCTTTGGTGATATTCTTAATCTCACCTTTGTCGATAAGGGAGCAGACCAAGTACAAACCGATGATGTCGGCCTTGGCCTCTTCCCAGTTGGAACGCTCGGTCTTCATAGCGTCGTCAACAGGTCCTTTGCCGTTGATGGTGGTTTTCACACCCAGTCCGTGACCAACCTCATGGAAAGTCACATTCCAGAAGAAAGCGTCGAATTTGATATGGTCTTGCTCGGAAGGTTCAATCACAATCTCGCCAATCGGTTTCATAATCTTGTCAAACTTGGCCTGCATAGCATTGCGGAGCTGGAAGCGGCGGGAGCCCTTCTTGGCTTGCACATTGTCATCGTTGGGCAGGTTGATGGCGATGGTTTTACCGCCGGCATTGCAATCGCCGCCGTAGAACACCACATCATACACATTCATATCGGAAGAGGTGCCGGGCACATAGTTGCGGTATTTGGCATCGCAAGGCAGTTCTTTTTGCAACTGCGGAAGCATCTTCACAAAGTCGGCCAGATTGCCGCTGGCTTCCTCATCTTTCACCAGCACAAAAGCCTCGTAGGAAGTCTTCACCTCATTAAGCTTATCATCATAATTCTCGATGGGACCGAACACGAAATCCAGTTTAGTGTCCTTCATGTCCATCCAAGCCATGTCGGAGGCGAAATAATCGTCGGTTTGCAACGCTTTCTTTCTGAGTGTCAGATATTTCTTCATAGACGGGTTCTCGCAAATGCCGATGGCCTTGTCGAGCAATTCGCACACCTTGTCGATTTTTTCCTTGTAATACTCATGATACCACACGGATTTTAAGGAGCCGTCATCATTGCGCACCAGAACGGTATAATGCGAGCCCTTGTTCTTGTCCTGGAACGCCTCGTACTCTTCAAGTGTCAAATCTTGCGGATAATAGTGGCAGGTGGCGGGTTTTGGACCATAGCCGGGAATAAACGGCTTGTCATCGTTCAAGCGATCCCATGCGCCGTAGTTGATGAGGGCGAATTCCTTCATCCATTTGTCCTGGATGGTATCCAGAATCTTCTTGTCGCCGAAGGTCTGTTCCCAGAACAGGTCATCCATAATTTGTCCGATCTCAAAGAAAATGGGGATGAGCTGTTTGTCGTTCTCGCTCAACTTGGAAATATCGGTGGTCAGGTCAAAGAAAGCGTATTCGTCCACTTTCTGTTGCAGTTCGCTTGCCGAAATCACTTCGGGGTTCTCGGTTTTCTTCTCCTTGCAGGAGGTTGTAATCAAGGCCAAGCAGCCGAATGCGATTACCATAGTCGTCAGTTTTTTCATAATTATGGGTGTTTAATAATATTCTTGAAATGAGGACTACAAAAATAAGTAAAAAAATCTTCAGCGGAGCAAATGCGTTCTGACATTTGCCCGTTTTCATCAAATTCGAAGATGCGTGCCGCATGAGGGATATCGCGCTCCGGCAGCCAGCCGCTGTCGATACGGCAGAGGGCGTCTTCGTAGCACATCCAGTAATAGTAGTACATGCTCTCTTTGGAGAGGACACGGTGGACCTGGGCGGTCTGGACAACCTGTTCGCGTTGGTTGTCGGACCAGGCGGTAGAGAGTGGCACGATAGTCTTGCCGCAAAGCAGGCACGCCACGCACGCCGCGTATGTGAGCGGTTCGTCCTCCATCAGCACGGCAACCGCCGATTCCGAAAAGGTGTCCAGTTCATTCATCACGGGGGCCACCAGCATGGCAAAATGCCGGTTGTCGCAGGTTTTGCCGCCCACGCTGACAGCGGGTTCGTTCGGGAAAAAGCTCAACGCTTTAACGAGAGGATAGTATATGTCGTCCGCAAACATAGCCGGGGATTAAAGTTTTTCTGTCGTTGCCGGTTTTTTGCATTTCAGAGCGAAAATCACCAATACCAGCACAGTAATGGCAGCGCCTATCGCATAGCCAACAGGACGGGGAATCAGCGCTCCGAGACCTTCCTTGTAAGCCACAAACAGGAAACTGCCCGTCACCATCGTCATAAACAAAGCAGGAATCAGCGTAATGAAGTACCAGGCGCCTTTCTTGTTCTGGCGCAAATAAACGGTAATCGCCCAAAGGGTAAAGGTGGCCAGCAGTTGATTTGCCCATGCGAAATAGCGCCAAATCACATCAAAACCTTGTTTGTCAGCCAAGCTGAACACCAGCATCACGGCTGTAACGAGGAATATGGGTATGGCCACGATCAATCGGTTACGGACGGGTTTCTGGTCAAAGTGCATAAAGTCACCCACGATAAGGCGGGCGGAGCGCAGCGCCGTGTCGCCGGAAGTGATGGCCGCACTGATGACACCCAAGATGGTGATCACAGCAATCACGCTCGGGAACCAGTTGTTCGCGATAAGACTCACCATGGCGGGACCGCCCTTGCCAGCGGTGTCAACAGGACTGTTGGGACCAAAGAAATAAGCGGCGGCGGCGGCCCAAATCAGCGCCACCACGCCCTCGGTGATCATCGCGCCGTAGAAAATGGGCCTGCCCTGCTTCTCGTTGGTCATGCAGCGCGCCATGAGCGGCGACTGCGTGGCATGGAAACCGGAGATGGCACCACATGCGATGGAGATGAACATCATCGGGAATATGGGATTATGCGCGGCATCGGGATGGCGGTTCTGCAAACCGCTCCACAATTCGGGGATTTCAGGGCGATACACCACAAACGCCACCACAATGGCCAATGCCATGCCCAGCAGCAAAAAACCGAACACGGGATAGATGCGCCCAATCAGTTTGTCAATGGGTAACAATGTGGCAATCAGATAGTAACACAAAATGACAACCACCCAGATATAAATATTCCAATTAGGAGTGAAATTCGCATTGAGGAGTACCGCTGGGGTATTCACAAACACCACGCCCACCAGAATCATCAGCAGCACCATGAAACCGCGCATGAACTGTTTGATGCCGTTGCCCAAATACTTACCGTGAATCTCAGGCAAGGAGCATCCTTTGTCGCGAAGCGACATCATGCCGGCCAGATAATCATGCACAGCACCCGCAAATATGCTGCCGAACACAATCCACAGAAAGGAGGAAGTGCCAAACTGCGCTCCCATAATGGCTCCGCAAATCGGGCCAACGCCCGCAATATTCAGGAACTGAATAAGATAGATGCGCCATGGTTTCATCGGCACATAATCCACACCATCCGCCATGTAGGTGGCAGGGGTTTCCCTGTCAGGATCCGCGCCGAAGATTCGTTCGGCCAGTTTGCCATATATCAAGTAACCTAATACTAACAGGACTAATGCTATACAAAAGGTAATCATACTTGCTTGTTACTATTGATTGATTATTGGGGTAGTTTTTGAACTTTGAATTTGTTATTGTGTGAAGCCGTCTGACACGGATTTGCCCTCTTTGGTCATTTTTTTCACTTCATCAATCAGAAAATCACGGAAAACGACCATTGAATATTCTTTATTCTCAAAATTGACATCGGAAAGAATATGATCTCCGCCATCAGAAATAAAGTTTAATGTAATCAGGCGGTAAATCTTATCATCCTCAAGGTCTTTGTTCTGAATAACAATCCGATAGGGCGTGTTGTTCTTATAAAACACCTGCATGCCCGCCGACGCGGCCATCAAACGGTCCAGGCGGAATCGGTAAACCGCCTTTTTGAGCTCGCTGCCTTTAATGGAAACCACAGTAAGATAATTGTCAAACGGTGATATCTTAAACATATCCCCGACCGTTACATCTCCCGCCTGCAGGTTGGTGCGGATACCTCCGAAATTAAGAATGGAGAGATCACAGGGCGGTTGGTTGATGGCGGCGGGACCGTCCTTCAGCAACCATTCGGTAAGCAAGTCGGAGAGCGGACTTTGAGGCGAAGCAACATTCATCGTCACTGCGCAATAGCCGATCACCTCGCTCATTTTCTTGTCCAAACGGGCTTTATGGCGCTCCAGGTACTTGGATAGTGCCGGATCCAGCTTGGCATCATAGGTGGAGTCCAACCGCACCATCCTGTACTGGTACTTGTATGAACGATTTTGGGCATAACATGCTGACGTTATGCCCAATACGATCAATAGCAAACAGATTGATATTCTTCTCATAAGATTAGTTCAAGGGATAACCGACTGGTTGGGCCAAGATGGGTTTGCCCTTAACTTTCAAGAATTCCATGATTTTTGGGCGGTCGATGGCACCCATTACCACGGTACTCAAGTTGTTGGCGGCACAGTAGAGATAAACATTCTGGCTGACAAAACCGGCATCGGTAGCGCCGTAGAACTCACATCCCGCCTCATCGAAACCGTCCATTTTCTCATAATTGGCAAAGAACAGCAATGTGACAGGCGCGGATGTAATCATCTTGCCTCCCCTGCCTGACATCTCTGCGCGATGATCTTCGGGAAGAACCATTTTAAGGATGTTCTCTTCGGGCATGTAGATAAAAACGCCTTTTTCATTGAACACATAAATGTCAATTTCTTGTGCGTTGCGCGCGGACGGGGCCGTACGCTTGCCGTTTTTGCGGTTGATGCCATTGGCGCACCACAACAGATCGGACAATTGTTGTTCGGTAAGTTGTTTGTCGGAAAACTCACGGTTTGTCTGGCGCAGAGACAATGCCTCATACAGTGGCATACCGCCTTTGGTCTGCGGTGCGGGTAATTTGATTTCTTGTGCCATACTAGTTGCGATTATGGTAATTGCAAGCAATAAAAAGGTTATTTTTTTCATTTGAATAATATTTTATGATTAAAGGAGGAGATGAGGAAAAGACAACTCTTACTCTCTTACTCTCTTACTCTTTTACTCCCTTACTCTCCTACTCTTTTATCCTATTATGATTACTTATTGGTAGGTTTGGTCGGTGTTGGCGTTTGTCCAACCTTGCTGATGCCTTCGCGCATTTGGGTATCGGCTTTGATGTTCTGGAGTTTGTAATAGTCCATGACACCGAGGTTGCCGTTGCGGAAAGCGTCGGCGAGTGCCAACGGCACTTCGGCTTCGGCCAAGATCACCTTAGCGCGCGCTTCTTGGGCTTTGGCCTTCATTTCCTGTTCGGAAGCCACAGCCATGGCGCGGCGCTCCTCTGCCTTGGCCTGCGCAATGTTCTTGTCGGCGTTGGCCTGGTCCATCTGCAGCATTGCGCCAATGTTCTTACCCACATCCACATCCGCGATATCGATGGAGAGAATCTCAAAAGCGGTACCGGAGTCCAAACCTTTGGAAAGCACCAGTTTGGAAATGGAATCCGGATTTTCGAGCACCATCTTATGGGTTTCCGCAGAACCGATAGCGGACACGATGCCTTCGCCCACACGGGCGATGATCGTCTCTTCGCCTGCACCACCCACCAATTGGCGGATATTGGTACGCACTGTCACACGGGCTTTGGCGATAAGCTGGATACCGTCCTTGGCCACTGCCGCCACTGGAGGCGTGTTGATAACCTTCGGATTCACAGATGTTTGGATAGCTTCCAGCACATTACGGCCAGCCAAATCAATAGCGGTAGCCGCTTTGAAATCCAACGGAATATTGGCTTTGTCGGCTGAAATCAGGGAACTGACCACAGGCTTAACATGACCGCCCGCGAGGAAGTGGGCTTCCAATTGGTCGCGGTTCAACGGGATACCTGCCTTGGTGGCGGTGATCATAGCGTTGACAATCATATCTGGCGGAACACGACGCCAGCGCATCAGGATAAGCTGGATAAGGGAAACATGAACACCATTCAGAATGGCAATAAACCAAAGGCGCAACGGCACCATCCAGAAGAACAGGATAACCAGCGCCAGTACACCGATAATGATTAAAATAGTCTGGGTCATAATGGTATTAATTTAATTATTTATTGGTTTCACAAAAACTTTTCCGCCTTCAATGCGGGTAATTTCAATTTCGGTATCCACCTCGATAAAATCCTGGGGTGAGGAGACTTCCACCACGGCGCCATCAAACTCGCCGGTGCCCATAGGCGCGAGGCGGGAGATGGCCTTCCCTTGCATGCCCACATGTACTTTTTGAGGGTCAAACTCATTCATTTTGCTGTCAATACGGGTATTCAGCTGCAACTTGCGCCATGTTTTGGTGCGCATCATCAGCACAAAGCAACCGATGGTAAACACCGCGGTGACCAGCAGGGTGAGGAAACCCGCCAGCGGACCGTATTGTATGAATGCGGCTGCCACGCCGGCCACCATTCCCAGCACTCCGATGATGGCAACCACGCCACCCGGAATGACCAGAAAGTCCAATATCATCAGCAAGATGCCGACAACGATGATGAATATGATTGAAAACCAGCCCATGGAAATTTGAGATTTGAGATGTGAGATTTGAGATGTGAGATGTGAGATTTGAGATGTGAGATGTGAGACTTGAGATTTGGGATGTGAGATGTGAGACTGTTGAGATGAGAGTTAGTTGATTTTTACAATATAGTAATTCTTTTTACCTTTTTGCACGAGTATATATCGTTGATTCAGAAGACTTTCCTTCGTCACATTAAAGTCTTCCTTCACTTTGGCCTTATTGATGGCGACGCCATTGTCCTTAAGCATACGGCGGGCTTCGCCTTTGGACGCGAAGATTTGGGTGTGTTCCGCGAGGAAGTCAACCACGCCGCAGCCGTTCTCTATGGCGGAGGCGGGAATCTCGAATTGAGGCACACCGTCAAACACGGCGAGGAACAGTTTTTCCGGCAGTGCGGAGAGACTTTCAGCGGTGCCTTTCCCGAAGAGAATCTCGGAGGCGTTGACCGCGGCATCGTAATCCTCTTGGGAGTGGATGCGCACGGTAAGGTCCTTGGCCAGTGCCTTTTGCAGCACGCGCAGATGTGGAGCGGCATCGTGTTCGGCCTCCATGGCCCCAATCTCCTCTTTGGTGAAATGCGTGAAAATACGGATATAGCGCTTGCTGTCATCGTCGGAGCAGTTGAGCCAGAACTGGTAGAACGCATACGGGGAGGTTCTTTCCGGGTCGAGCCAGATGTTGCCTTTCTCGGTCTTGCCGAACTTACCGCCATCGGCTTTGGTGATGAGCGGGCAGGTCAGCGCGTAGGCCTCACCATTGAGTTTGCGGCGGATGAGTTCGGTGCCCGTGGTGATGTTGCCCCATTGGTCGGAACCGCCCATCTGGATTTTGCAGCCGTACTCTTGGAAGAGATGGAAGAAATCGTATCCTTGCACCAACTGATAGGAAAATTCGGTAAAGGACATACCATCGCCTTCGCCGTTGAAGCGTTTCTTGACGGAATCCTTGGCCATCATATAGTTCACGGTGATATGCTTGCCGATGTCGCGGATGAATTCCAGGAAGGTGAATTTGCTCATCCAGTCGTAGTTGTTCACCAGCACCGCACCGTTAGGTTCATCGGTGTCGAACTGCAGGAACTTGCCAAGTTGTTTTTTGATGCATTCCTGATTGTGGCGAAGGGTCTCCTCGTCAAGCAGGTTGCGTTCTTGTGATTTTCCGGAGGGGTCGCCGATCATACCGGTGGCGCCGCCGAGCAGGGCGATGGGGCGATGACCGCAGCGTTGGAAGTGCGACAGCATCATGATGCCCACCAGGTGTCCTATATGAAGTGAGTCGGCAGTGGGGTCAATGCCCAGATAGGCACTGCACATGCCCTTGTTCAACAATTCTTCTGTTCCAGGCATGATGTCATGCAACATGCCGCGCCATTTGAGTTCTTCTACAAAATTCATCGTTTCTTTTGATTTCTATTTAGTATTGTATTAATTTTCAGACATTTCCACCAGCCACTTACCGTCTATTTTCTTCACTCGGAACTCTGTGGAGCTCTTCTCATTATCGGCGGTAAAGTCACAAGTGCATATCGCAAGGGTGTCGTTCACAAATTTGGAGGACATCTTCTCAATAGTCACTTCCGTTTGCTGCAGTTTCTGCAATCTGTCGGGGTGTTCCCGAAGCATTTTCTGGATATTTCGAAGGAGAACCGCATCCGTCGGGACCGTATATTTGAACATAGACTCGAAATCGGCCGTAAGATATGCTGGTATGAATTCCGTCATCACCTTCTCCGGGGTGGAATAAACATCGTTTTTATTCTTGCAAGAAACACATAATAAAGTCATTACGACGACAATCGCAAACAATTCCAGTTTTTTCATAATTCAAAAAGTTAGTCGGCAAAAATAAAAAAAACTTTCCAATTTCACGCTCACAAACAAAAACATCCTGTTTCATCATTTTTTCGTATCTTTGCAACCAATTTTATAAAATGCGATATTATGACACTTCAAGAATTCCAAGAAGATCTCAAACGAGGTATTCCCAGCACTTTACCTCCCGCAAAGCCTTATGACACAACGGTAAACCACGCTCCCAAGCGTAAAGATATTTTAACGAAAAAGGAGAAACAGCTTGCCCTTCGCAATGCGCTCCGCTACTTCGATCCGTCGTTGCATGCGCAACTGATTCCCGAATTCGTGAAAGAGCTGCACGACTACGGCCGCATCTACATGTACCGGTATCGTCCTGACTACGAGATGTACGCCCGCCCCATCGACGCCTATCCGGCGAAGAGTCGCCAGGCGGCCGCCATCATGCTGATGATCCAAAACAACCTGGATCCGGCGGTGGCGCAGCACCCGCACGAGCTGATCACCTACGGCGGCAACGGCGCCGTGTTCCAGAACTGGGCACAGTACCGCCTGGTTATGAAGTACTTGTCGGAGATGACCGACGAGCAGACGCTGGTGATGTACTCCGGCCATCCGCTGGGTTTGTTCCCGTCGCACAAGAACGCCCCGCGCGTGGTGGTCACCAACGGCATGGTGATTCCCAACTACTCCAAACCGGATGATTGGGAGCGCATGAACGCACTGGGCGTGAGCCAGTATGGCCAGATGACCGCCGGTTCGTACATGTACATCGGGCCGCAAGGCATCGTGCACGGCACCACGATTACGGTGCTGAATGCCAGCCGTAAGATTGGCGGCGAAATTGGCGGAAAACTCTTTGTGACCGCTGGCTTGGGCGGCATGTCGGGCGCACAACCCAAGGCCGGCAACATCGCCGGTGTGGTCTCCATCACCGCCGAAATCAACCCGTCGGCCACGCAAAAGCGCTACGACCAAGGTTGGGTGGATGAGATTCACGAGAATCTCGACGAACTGTTTGAGAAGGTGAACGAGGCGCGTGCCAAGAAGATCGCCCGCTCCTTCGCCTACCAAGGCAATGTGGTTGACCTTTGGGAATATTGCGCCGAGCATAACATACAGGTGGACTTGGGCAGCGACCAGACCTCCCTGCACAACCCGTGGGCAGGCGGCTATTATCCTGTGGGCATCTCCTTTGAGGACGCCAAAGTCATGATGGCCGACGAGCCCGAGAAGTTCAAAGCCGCCGTGGAAGAGAGTTTGCGCCGCCAAGTGGCCGCCATCAACAAGCTGACTGCCAAGGGCATGTACTTCTTCGACTATGGCAACGCCTTCCTGCTGCAATCATCGCGCGCCGGAGCAGACATCATGAAAGAGGACGGCACATTCCGCTATCCTTCTTATGTTCAAGACATCATGGGACCGATGTGCTTTGACTACGGTTTCGGCCCGTTCCGCTGGGTGTGCACCTCCGGCAAGCCGGAAGATTTGGAAGTCACCGACCACCTGGCCATGGATGTGTTGCGCAAGATCAGCGAAACCGCGCCGCAAGAGATATCCCAGCAGATGAAAGACAATATCACCTGGATCAAGGGTGCCAAGGAGAACCACTTGGTGGTGGGCTCGCAGGCCCGTATTCTGTATGCGGACGCTGAAGGCCGCACCAAGATTGCCGCCGCATTCAACGATGCCGTCAAGGACGGACGGCTCAGTGCTCCGGTGGTCATCGGCCGCGACCATCACGATGTGTCCGGCACGGACTCCCCGTTCCGCGAGACCTCCAACATCTATGACGGGTCCAGTTTCTGCGCCGATATGGCCGTGCAGAATGTCATCGGCGACGGTTTCCGCGGCGCCACTTGGGTGAGCATCCACAACGGCGGTGGCGTCGGCTGGGGCGAAGTTATCAACGGCGGTTTCGGCATGGTACTCGACGGCACCGAAGATAGCGACCGACGCCTGCGCAGCATGCTGTTCTGGGATGTGAACAACGGCATCAGCCGCCGCGCCTGGGCACGCAACGAGGGCGCCCTGTTCGCCATCAAACGCGCTATGGAAACAAACCCGAACCTCACCGTCACCCTCCCGAATATGGTGGAGGACAGTCTGGTGGATGGGTTGTTTTAACGATGAAAGAGTAAGGGAGTAAGAGAGTAAAGAGTAAGAGAGGAAAAGAGTAATAAGAGGTATAGGAGAATGTTTGGGCGCTACAAATATATGATTTTAGCCATCTTCGTGATCATGGCGGCCGGGTGCAAAAAGAAACCCGACCCCATTGTCATCACTCCGGATGTGAAGAAAACACATCTGCAGCGCAACCATATCTATGGGGATGTGAAATACATCCACACCAAGACATTCTACCTGGCTGAGGACTCCATCATGGTGGAGGACACTGCCAATATCGCCAAAATACTGAAACGGCGCAAGGCGGACATGACCTCCATGCAGCAGTACACCTCCGACGGGCTTCTCTTGAAATATGTCAAACTCGGTCCCAAAAAGGACACCTTGCTGAAACGCGATTATCACTACAACGACCTCGCCCTGGCCACCCGCTGGGAAGAGTACGACTCTACCGGCCTGATGGTGTCCCGCGGCAAGTATCTGTACGACCGCAACCACTTCCTGTGCGGAGAGCAGATATTTGACGGCGACAGCATCGCCATGGCGTTCTCCTACAACACGGACGGCATCGGCAACATCACCAGCAGCACACAATCGATGGGCGACTACACCACGCACACCCAGAACAAATACAATGACATGGGACAGGTGTACAAAATTGTGGAATACGAGCCCAACGGCCGAGTCTTCAAAACCGTCAAGATCGAATACGACAACTACGGTGACGAAGTGAACCGCTGCGTGTATAAAGCCGGTAACCAGATGATTGAATACACTTACAACCAATACAGCCAGGAAGGCAAACAACTCAAAACCATCTATGAGGACAAAATCCATCATCTGAAAGAGACACACTACTATTTCGATCATGACCGGTACTGTAACTGGCTGACCGAAGTACTGGTATGCGACAATCAGATCATATCCATTCGTAAACGTCAAATCATTTATTATCAAAACTAACATGGACTTAAGCAACATTTTATCAATTACAGGAAAAGGCGGACTCTTCAAACTCATCTCCCGCGCACCCAACTGTTTCATCGTGGAATCTCTCGAAGACGGACACCGGTTCCCGGCATTCTCCCAAGACGGTGTGGCCACCTTGGATAACATCGCTATTTTCACAGAAGAAGACGAGGTCACGCTGCAATCCGTTTTCCAATCCATCTTTAAGAAAGAAAATGGCGCCGCTTTAAGCATTCCGAAAGACAACAACGCCCTGAAGGCTTATTTTGCCGATGTGCTCCCCAACTACGATCGCGAGCGCGTATATGTCTCCAACATCAAAAAAGTGCTTGCCTGGTACAACCTTCTTGTTGAGCACAAACTTGTTGACTTGGAGGAAGAAAAAGCGGAAGAGGAAAAGGGTGAATAGAGGTACATGGTGAAGTTGGTAAATGGGGGACAATGTGATAGGTAATTCGTTAATCAAAAAATCAATGTCATGAAGGAAGAATACAACAATGAGAGGCACCGCGGACTGATTACGGTACTGAGCATTATTGCTGTACTGCTGATCGGGGTGGGCATTTTCTTTTATTACAGTTTTTTCAGACAAACAAAGTCGGAACTGATTGAGGCCGTGCCAACGGACGCCCTATTCCTTTATGAAGTGAACGACAACACATCCTTCTCCAAGGACATCACCCCTCTACTACCCTATTTCAACGAACTGTTCGCCATGGAGGTTCTGCCGGCTTTTGAAACCGTGCACAACGCATTGCCGGCAAACCAATACGATATCACCATATCGGGGCATCCTCATGAATCGGGTTGTGCACTCCTTTTCAACACCCACATTGAGAAGAGCGACTTCAAGCGTCTGCTCAAGGCACTGAGCATTGATCCGGCCAATTTTGACAAGTTCGAGCAACAAAAAGTCTATACCTACGGCACGAATTTCCAAAAACTCTACTTCGTGTTCTTCAACCACATCCTCTCCATTTCCACCAACAAGGATCTGCTGAAGAAAGCCGTCATTCAGCATCTGCACCCCAAGGACCTATTGTCGGGGGCTGAATTCAAGCAGTTGTATGACATTGCAGAGAAAAACAAAAAACAAAATTGGCTGTTTGTAAACAACACTTATTGGGATGTACTCGGTGAGTATTTCACCCCGGATGTTGCCAGCAAACTTCAGCGTATAAAATCATTATCCAATTGGGCCGCCTTCCAAATCCGGTTCTCACCCAATGAGATTCTGCTTTCAGGATACGCCACTTTGAAGGATGGCAAACTAGGACAGCTCACAAAAGTCAAGACCGATTGCGACATTCCGGACAATATCATGCCGTATCACACTTGTTGGTACCACAAACTCGAACTTCCGGAGCATGACATCTGCCATTTGGCGATCCCCGGGGATTCCTCCAAACTTTACCCGTTCATGCTGGTGCGCCGCGACACGCTTGGCCACACATTTTCCCCTTTCATCAACGAACCGTATGCGGAAAGCATGAAATTGGCCTACCCCAACGGCATTTTCCCGATAACGGACAGCATTATTGTGCCAAAGGGATCCATGTTCGACACCAGCCATTACACTCATTTCGCCGTCAGAGGGAACTCGTATGTATATGCGACCTCTCCTGAAGCGATTGCCGCCTTCAACCGCGATTTCGCTGCAAACGGAGCCATCGACGAGAATCGCTACTACAAGTTTTCAAAGAGCAACACGGCGACCAACAACCTTTTGGAATACACCTACTTCAATGCCCAAGACAAGAAACCGTTGTCAGCAAAACTTTCAGAAAAAGGAAAGAGAACCAATTTCGGAAACAATCTCCTGATTTTCTCCTTGAGTGTCAGCGACATTTCCGATGAATACGCATCTGTAAACATCTATTTGAACTTCGTTAAATAACCTCGGGCTTCAAACCGCCCTAATTCAGACAAAAATGAAAACTGAAACACCCGTACTGCTGCTCACGGGGTACCTGGGCAGCGGAAAAACCACATTAGTAAACCGCATACTTTCCAACCGCCGTGGCATCAAGTTTGCCGTCATTGTTAACGACCTTGGAGAGATCAACATTGACGCCGACCTCATCCAAAAGGGCGGTGTGGTGAACCAGAACGACGACAGTCTGGTAGCCCTGCAAAACGGCTGCATCTGCTGCACGCTGAAGATGAATCTGGTGGAGCAGCTCCGCGACCTCATCAACCAGCAACTCTTCGATTACATTGTGATTGAGGCAAGCGGCATTTGCGAGCCGGAACCCATTGCCCAAACCATCACCACCATGCCCAGAATGGGCGGCGACTTCACCAAAAACGGGATTCCGAAACTGGACTGCATTGTCACGGTGGTGGACGCGCTCCGTATGCAAAGCGAGTTTGGCTGCGGCGACCGTCTGCTCCGAAAGGATATTGAAGAGGATGATATTGAAAATCTGGTCATCCAACAAATCGAATTCTGCAACATCATACTCCTCAACAAGGCGGCGGAGGTTACACCCGACGAGTTGGGACGCGTGCGCGGCATCATAAGAGCTATCCAGCCCAAGGCCACCATCATCGAATGTGACTACGGCGATGTGGAATTGGATAAAATATTGAACACCAACATGTTCAACTATGAGAAGGTGGCCACCTCCGCTGCATGGATCAGAGGTGTGGAGGGGATACATGATGAGGAAGAAGAAGAACACAAAGGGCACGAAGAACACGAAGGACACAAAGGACACGAAGAACACGAAGGGCATCATCATCATCACCACCACGACCATGACGAGGGCGAGGCGGAGGAATACGGCATCAGCACCTTTGTATATTACCGCCGGGCGCCTTTTGTGTTGGGCAAATTTGATGAGTTTGTGTCCACATTGCCCAAGAGTGTGATCCGTGCCAAGGGCATCTGCTATTTCAAGAGCGAGTACGATGTCTGTTACTTATTTGAACAATCCGGCAGGCAGCTGTTGCTGCGCGATGTGGGCTTGTGGTTCGCCACTATGACGCCTGATGAACTGGCGGAAATGATGGAAAAAGAGCCCGGACTGCGTCGTGACTGGGACGAGCACTACGGCGACCGCATGCAGAAAATCGTGTTCATCGGGCAAAAAATGGACAAAGAAGCCATCACTGCCGCATTGGATGCGTGCCTGACGGAATAATCCATCCACGAATCACACGAATCTACACGAATTTACTCCATTCACCCATTTACTCCATTCACCCCATTCACCCCATTCACCCCATTCACCCCATTCACCTAATTCACCCATTATGGCAGACGACAAGAAAATCATCTTTTCCATGGTGAACGTCAGCAAGACGTATCCTCCTCAAAAACAAGTTCTTAAAAACATCTACCTGTCCTTCTTTTATGGCGCCAAGATTGGTGTCTTGGGATTGAACGGTGCCGGTAAATCTTCGCTGTTGAAGATTATTGCAGGCATTGACAAGTCTTATCAGGGTGAGGTGGTATTTTCACCTGGATATTCCATCGGATACTTGCCCCAGGAACCGCAACTGGATGACAATCTGACGGTTAAAGAAGTCGTCATGCAGGGTGTGCAGAAAATTGTGGATGTGTTGAAAGAATATGAAGAGGTGAACATGAAGTTTGCCGAGCCGATGAGCGACGAAGAGATGAACAAACTCATCGAGCGCCAAGGCGAGTTGACGGAACTGATTGACCAATATGACGCGTGGGAGTTGGATTCCAAGTTGGAGCGTGCCATGGACGCCTTGCGCTGTCCTGACGGCGACACATCCGTGAAGCATCTCTCCGGAGGCGAGCGCCGCCGTGTGGCATTATGCCGCCTGCTGCTCACCGAACCGGACATTTTGCTGTTGGACGAGCCCACCAACCATCTGGATGCTGAATCCGTGGAATGGCTGGAGGCACATTTGCAGCAATACAAGGGCACGGTTATCGCCGTCACGCACGATCGTTACTTCCTTGATCATGTGGCCGGCTGGATTCTGGAATTGGACCGTGGCGAAGGCATTCCTTGGCAAGGGAACTATTCATCCTGGTTGGAACAGAAATCCAACCGTTTGGCCATGGAACAGAAACAGGAAAGCAAGCGCATGAAGACACTGGAGCGCGAGTTGGAATGGGTGCGCATGGCACCAAAAGCGCGCCACGCCAAGTCGAAGGCCCGTTTGAACGCTTACGACAAGTTGCTCAACGAGGATGTGAAGGAGAAGGAGGAAACCTTGCAAATCTTCATCCCCAATGGTCCGCGCTTGGGCAACAATGTCATTGAGGCACAGCATGTGCGCAAGGCGTTTGGTGACAAACTGCTTTTTGATGACCTCAACTTCAATTTGCCGCCCAACGGCATCGTAGGTGTCATCGGACCCAACGGCGCCGGCAAGACCACCCTCTTCCGCCTCATTATGGGGTTGGACAAACCCGACAGTGGTGATTTCAAGGTCGGCGAAACGGTGAAGGTGGGTTACATCGACCAGCAGCACACGGTTATCGATCCTGAAAAGAGCGTTTGGGAAGTGGTTTCGGAGGGCAACGAGCAGATTATGATGGGCGGGCGGCTCATCAATTCAAGGGCATACCTGTCGCGTTTCAACTTCAGCGGCACGGAGCAGAACAAGAAAGCCGGCGTGTTGTCCGGCGGCGAGCGCAACCGTCTGCACTTAGCCTTGACCTTGAAATCGGAAGCCAATGTGCTGCTCTTGGACGAACCGACCAACGACATTGATGTGAACACGCTGCGTGCGTTGGAGGAGGGTTTGGAGAACTTCGCGGGCTGCGCGGTGGTCATCTCCCACGACCGCTGGTTTCTGGACCGTATCTGCACACACATCCTCGCTTTTGAAGGCGACTCGCAGGTCTATTTCTACGAGGGCAGTTACACCGAATACGAGGAGAACAAGAAAATGCGTCTCGGTAATGTGACACCGAAACGGATTCGATATAAGAAGATTACAGTCATATAATGAGAAAGACATCGCCTTGGCGGATAGTGTTTCTGCTCGTACTCCTCGGCATCATGCTGGTGGGAGGCGTTGGGGTATGGTGGATGAAATCCTCGCAAGCCAGCAACAGGTGGAACGCCTCATGCGTGGGCGACATTCCAGCACCCATCGGTTACACACGCGTGGCGGCGCAGGCGGGCGACTACACCACCTTCCTTCGCGCATTACCTTTGAAACCCAAAGGGAGCAAAGTCCAACTTTATACAGGCGGTGACGCCAATTACCAGTGGCTCTCGACAGGTGTTGTGGACATGCCTTTGCTCTCTAACTCTGAGCAGTGCGCCGATGTCACCATGAGAATCCGAGCCGAGTATTTGTACAAAAAAGGACTCTATAATGACATCCATTTCACCGATGTCAATGGAAAAACCATGCAATACCAAGGCGGTGAAAACAGAACCGACTTCGAGCGTTTCTTGAAGAAAGTCTATGGCATGTGCAATACATTCTCACTGTACCATGAGACGGAGCCCAGGGCCATCCAAGATGTGCAGCCGGGCGATGTGTTGGTCTATCCAGCGCGCGACAGTCACCAATATGGCCACGCTATCATGGTAGTGGATGTGGCAAAAAACAGAGCGGGAAAGGTTGCCATCCTGTGTGTGGAGGGAAACACACCCGCCCGGGACATGCACATCCTGCGCAATGCCGCACACCCATTCCAAAACCCTTGGTTTATTCTTGATGGTGACGAGCACAACATCCGGGTCTCCGTTTTTCATTTTGGACCGGAGGAGTTGAGGCATTATTAAAGACCCCCTTCAAAAACAGCGTGCGACCCCGGGTGTCCGAAATCGCACGTTTTCTCAAAGTTAATAGCCAATGGGCTATTGCCAACGATTATCTCTTCACAAAACTTTTCGTCACCACTCCGCTGTCGGTCGTGATGCGTACAAAGTACATACCGTCGGCCAAACCGCTGACATTGATGCGGATAGGATTCTCTTCGGAAACTATGGCATTGAGCAACTGGCCATACATGTTGTAAACCTCCACGCTCAAAATCCGGATGCTGGCATCGTCGGTTGCCACGCTCACCAATTCGGTGGCAGGGTTCGGATAGAGGGTAAGTTTCTGTTCCAGATAATCCTGGATGCCTAAATCCATAATATGGAAAGTCACGGTGTCGGATGACTCGCTGGTCTGGCCATTGGCGCAATGTGCCACCACAAAGGCCTCGTAATCAGCACCAGAGATAAAATCAACCAATGTAATGGTCGTTGAAGTCGTATTAAAGATGCTCCATGTGGATTCTGTGGTCATACGGTAATGGACCTCCCACTCATTGGCCGTATTGGATTCCTGCTGCCAGAACAATACCACACTTGATGCTGAAGGGGATGCAATCAGATTTGTCGGGGCAGGACAATTCTGACTGCCTTCCTCAGGCGTCGTAAAATACACCTCTTCGCCATATAATGTGGTGCCATTGAATGTAATGAAGGCCTTGTATGAATAACCCGTGTTAGGTGTCAGATTATTGAGGGTGGCAGAAAAAGTATTTCCGTTTCCCGTACCCTGTACCGGGGAGAAATATCCAAAAGTTTGCTTCCACTCAAACCCCATTTCTGTGATATTCACATTGTCGGGATTTGTGATAGTAGCGTTCAGTGTAGCGGAATTGGGCATCAAATTGCTGACAGGAGCAGTTGTCACTATCGGGTCGGTAGTAACCGCACCATTACCTGGCATCATATTGCCGTCATTTTGTTGTGCCGATACCTGATAGGAAAACATTCCCAGCATTAATATCAGCAATAAGGATAAAAGTCTTTTCATATTTTTAAATTTTAAGGGGTTCCTATTTCAGCAGTCCCATCAAATAGCCGCCATAGCCGCTCTTGAGCAAGGGTTGGGCTATTTTCTCCAATTGTTCCGCATCGATAAAGCCGTGCTTGTAGGCAATTTCCTCAATACAACCCACCTTCAGTCCCTGGCGCGCCTCGATGACCTGAACAAACTGCGTGGCCTCAATGAGGGAATTGAAAGTTCCTGTGTCTAGCCATGCCGTACCGCGGTCCAGTTTGCATACTTTCAGTTTGCCTTCCTGCAAATAGTACTTGTTCACATCCGTGATTTCGTACTCGCCACGCGCACTGGGTTTGATGTTCTTGGCCACTTCCACCACGCTGTTGTCGTAGAAGTAGAGTCCCGGAACCGCATAGTTGGATTTGGGCACTTTCGGTTTCTCTTCAATGGAAACCGCATTCATGTTCGAATCAAACTCCACCACACCATATCGTTCGGGATCGGAGACATGGTAGGCAAAGATAATACCACCGTCGGGATCCTTGCTTTCCATCAGATGCTGTTCAATGCCGCCGCCATAGAAGATGTTGTCACCGAGCACCAGAGCCGCTTTGTCGTTGCCAATAAACTCCTCGCCAAGCACGAAGGCCTGCGCAAGCCCATTGGGAACTTCCTGCACCTTGTACTCGAAACGGCATCCGATACGGGAACCGTCGCCCAGCAAATGCTCGAAGTTGGGGAGATCCTGAGGTGTGGAGATGATGAGTATTTCCCGGATATCCGCCTGCATAAGCGTTGAAATCGGGTAGTAAATCATGGGTTTGTCATAAATGGGCATCAACTGCTTGCTCATGGCAAGGGTAATGGGGTGAAGACGGGTTCCGGCACCGCCGGCTAATACGATTCCTTTCATATTGATTCTTATTTATTATTCACTTCAAAAATTTATGCAAAAATACAAAAAAGAAAATATCCAATGTCATAACACGACAACACTTCCTCTCAATTTCACTTTTCTATGGAATCGGTTGTTCTCCGTATAATCGATCAAATACTCATACACATTCTGTCTATACACATTGTCCTTATACTCGCCATACCACTTGAACGCCTTATCTTTGGAATGGAAAACAGGTTGTCCCCAACGGTTGAAAATCGTAATCTCAAACTCGTCAATCATATTCTGATAGCGTTCCGGCAGACTGAAACAATCGTTGTGCCCATCCAGTTTGCCCGGTGTTATGGCATTCGGCAAATAAATCTCTGTCGGACAATCCTCTATACTGATAACCGCCTCCGACTGACAATCTCCCTGCATAGCGGTCACCGAATATAGTCCAGGGGCCGTGACATCGATATTCTGACTGGTTTCACCCGTGCTCCACACATAATCCGTCAATTGAGTATATACCGAGAGTATGGTGGACAGATTATCGCAAAAGTCAAACAACGGTCTGATATACACGGTCGTATCCACGATATCCAACTCCAATTGGACAATACTGTCGCATCCAAGCTCATTTTCAAATGTGTTTTCAATAGAAAGATGATGGGCTGGGATATGGACCGTTTGGTTTCCTGGCACCACAAAACCATGACCGAAATAATCCCTGCCCTCGCACACCTCATCATGGAAAACGGACACATCCTTCGGGATGACCGCCAACCGCATGGTCACGACACTGTCCACCCCATGATTGCCAACCAACACAATCGTATTTTCACCCGCCGCTTCAAACACGACATCGTTCCACACAATTGGCAAATTGTTCTCACAAACTGTGGAATCAACCGTATTGGCCACATTGTACCAGACATAGAGATGCATCGTCACAATGCTGTCGCAACCGTTGGCATTCGCAATGGTATCCGAGAGGGTGCCCGCATCCGAAAAATGCATATCCAGCGTGTCGTACGGCAAATCGTTCTCCACAATCGTATCGTAAATCGTTGACTGTGTATTGTTATGGACAAAAAGAACCATGGTCAACACAGAATCCGCCCCATTTGGCAGAGTAAAGACCGCATTCTGCATCCCCGGAGATGAAAACGGCACATTATTCCAGCTATATGGAAGATCATTCTCGCAAATGGTGCGTTCCACAGTATCTTTCACATTATACCAAACCTGCATCGAATAGGTGATAATGCTGTCGCAACCATTGGCATTCGGGATAACGATTTGTTCGTTGGTTATAGGGCCTGTAAATGTATGACCATTAAAGACATGCGGAAGATTGTTTTCTACAACAAATTCATTTTCAACAGAATATGTATTAAAAACAACATTCAATGTCATCACAACTATACTATCCGAACCATTGGCGGCAGTTAGCGTGTCATTCATCGTTCCTGCCTGATTGAACACCACATGGTTCCATGTGAACGGAAGATCATTCTCACAAATTGTACTATCCACCTCAACCACTACATTTTGAGCAACAAAAAGATGCATGGTTACGATGCTGTCGCAACCGTACTGGTTCAATATGGTATCCTTCTTCGTGCCTGCTTCCGTAAAATGCATCCCCAATGTGTCGTAAGGCAAACTGTTTTGCGTAATCGTATCGTACAGTGTGGAATATGTGGCCGAATGGATAGTGAGACGCATCGTCACCATACTGTCGCAACCAAATTGATTGGTAAATGTGCGCGTATATTCACCGCTTTGCGCATATTCTATGTTTTCCCATGTGTATGTATCGCAACCGGTCGCATCAAACACTGTCGTATCGCTATGATTCACCACCAGATGAAGCGTCACCGCAGAATCACATCCCAAAGCAGTCTCGAAATGCTGCACATACTCGCCCGATTCGGTATAAAACTCATCATTCCATTGCTTAACATTACACACGGTATCCCACCACTCCGAACTGACATCATGATTGATGGTCAGATACAAAATCACCGTAGAATCGCACAAATCAGACGATTCAAGGGTTTTCGTATAAATACCCGATTCGGTATAGGTCACATCATACCATGTGTATTCTTCGCAAGCGTTTTCCTGGATAATGGTTTCTATGTTATAGTTCACCCTCAATTCCAAAGTCACGATGGAATCACAACCATCCGAAGTCTGGAAATGCTGTTCATAAACGCCTGTTTCAGTATAAACGACACCATTCCATTCATAGGAATAGCAAACTGTATCATAAATAGTTGTGTGTTTGGAATGGTTTATAGTCAAATGCAAAACCACCGTACTATCCACATTGAATTCATTGGTGAAATGCTGTGCATAAACACCGCTTTCCGTATAATCAACGCCATTCCATGTATAAATGTCACACGCCGTATCATAAATATCCGAAGATGACGGGTAGTGTATGGTAAGGTAAAGTGTGTCCACTTGGTCACATCCATGGATATCCGGATGATGATGAGTGTACATGCCGCTTTGCGCATAGGTGATGCCGTTCCAAGTGTACTCATCGGTCGTAGTCACAGAATCACTTTCATTTACAGGATGAAACACTGTCAGATTCAATGTAATCAAGGAATCGCATCTGGTTTCATGCGATGACAATTGCAGATATACAACCGTGTCCACATTGGCCACAAAATTGAAGTTCAATGTGTCATACACTTCACCTTCACAAATAGAATCGACAACAGTGGTGTAGCGAACCGGCATAATGGTAATCCTTTGTGTTTGGACATTCTCATTATCACAGTTGTCTTTCACAATCCATTGTCTCAGCAATGTGTCCACCCCGTTCGTACCTGCAATGAGCGTTTCCTGGCAAGAATTGCTGATCTCCTGCAGAGACGAGCAGTTGTCAGAAATCCGTATGGCAATCCCTGTAACAGCAGGATCAGCATCATATGTTCCATTGGTATCGCGGCAAATGACCATGTCAGCAGGCACGATGAAAGTAGGAGGTGTGGTATCCGCCACCACATATGTACATGTCCATCTCGCGGTATCGCCGCTGCAATCGACATAATCCCAAGCATAAGTCACATAGCCGGTGCAGCCGTCCGAATGAATGCTGACTGGCAACGCAATGGGGTGAATCGTATCGGAGCACGCGTTCACAACAACCGGCGGATCCACTTGAACAGCAGAATCGAGGCATTGGACAAAGAATTCCGGGGTAACAGGCAACACAAAGGGTTCTGGCGCAACATGATAATAGTGCGTCCATGTGTAATGCACATCATTCACCGTATAGTTGTACACATAGGCCATATCACCGCAACCATCCTCTACCCTATTGGTATCCACTCCGTGTGTCAACGCTACTGGAATGCCGCAGTTGGTAACAACCGGAACCGTGTCATCCAGCGCTTCCGACACACAATAAACAGTGTCGTACAAATCCGGTTTAGGCGTGAACTGGTTAGGAGTCAGGGTGTATGTGTAAGTCCAAACCGAATCATTGCCTGCGCAGTCGGAATACCTGAACAGGAAGTCCACGGTACCCGATCCGTCGGGATTGACATTCTCTGTGCTGCCCAAGGATATCACATTCAAGGTATTGCCGCATGCATCCTCTACCACTGGTGGGGTTGGAGGCAACACATCGGCCAGGCACTGGGCTTCCCCTACTCCATTTGCTGGGAAACTGGTGAAACTATCCGGCAATGCGATGTGGTAGGTGAATGTCCAAACGGTATCACCGCCACTGCAATTCCTATAGGTATATGTATATCGCACTGACCCTTCGCACGAGCCATCCAAGCCGGATACTGTTGGCGAGTCACTGGATGGTTGAAGGACAAGTCCGCAAGCGTCCTGCACCTCCGGAAGTGTGAAATTTTCAGCCAATGCCATGGAGAAACAGGCAACCGTGTCGGCAGTATCCACCTGACTTATTGTAAAATCCGAAGTTCTGACAAGCGTTATGTCTTGCATAAGACGGGTAGCGTTACCGCATACATCCGTGAGCGTATAGGTACGGACCATGGAAATGTCACACGAAGCTGAAACCACTGAATCCGAATGCTGGATTGTGATATTCTCCATACTCGTACAATTATCAGCAATGGAAATGTTATCCAACGCATTGATTTCGGCGGCATTCGTAAAGGCGGAAGGCACATCATCTTCTGAGCATCCTGCCAAATTCAATGAAGGCAGAACACCATTCACAGCTGGCGGAACCGTATCCACAACATGGATGAAGTTCGTTTCTGTTACCATACATATCCCATCCGAGTATTCCACCGTGTAAAACAGAGAATCGTCACAAAGATTCAACGGAATCTGCATGGTGAAGGAGTCCTTCGGATGCAAAGAAGTCGCAACATTATCATGAGTTTCAACAACATTATTTGATGTCCAGATGACGGCGTTGTTATCACCACTCAAATTTTGGAACTGTGCAACCACCACAACGGAATTGGAAGAGGGACAGACAGATTGGGCAACGGTGCTGACGACCACTGGTTCTGTCACATGAAGGGTGAGTTCAACAAGCGTGTCGCACGGCGTTTGCTGGGCGTACAATGTTCTGGTAAACAAGTGTGTACCGGATGTTGTCATAAGTGTATCAAATCCATATTCCTGAAAGCGTGTTCCCTTACATACTGTCCTATCATAGCGGATAGTATCCGGTTTTTGAATCAACAAATGCAGCACCACGACAGAATCGCAGCCATTGGCGTTTCCACCCACAAACACATGGGTATAATCGCCTGATTCGGTGAGGTTTGAGCGCTCGTACCAGTCGAAGCTCCCGCACTCCACTGCCGTAGTGTCACCCGTTGTCGGTTCATTAATAGTCAGGTGCAAGGTTACGATGCTGTCACAACCCGTCGAACTGGTCAGTGTAACAGTGGGCGTGTCGGTGCTCGCCGTATAGGTCACATCATTTATCCAGGTATATGCGCCACAACTCTCCTGACGGTCTATGCTGGTCAGTATTTCTTTAATGGTCAGATGCAATGTCACCACACTATCACAGCCCACCGAACTGGTCAGCGTAACAGTAGGCGTATCTATGCTCTCCGAATATGTAGTTCCATTAATCCAAGTAAATTCACCGCAACTCTGCCGTTCATCTATGGAGGCTGTGCTTTCATGAATGGTCAGGTGCAGGGTCAGGATGCTATCGCAACCATTGGCGTTTCCGCCCACAAACACATGAGTATAATCACCTGATTGGGTGATGGTTGTGTGTTCGTACCAATTAAAGCTGTCGCACTCCACTGCTGTGGTGTCGCCCGTTGTCGGTTCATTTATGGTCAGGTGCAAGGTCACAGTACTGTCGCAACCAGCGGCATTTCCGCCCGCAAATACATGGGTATAATCGCCCGACTGGGTGAGGTTAGTATTTTCATACCAGTCAAAACGCCCGCACTCCACTGCCGTGGTATCGCCCGTAGTCGGTTCATTAATGGTCAAGTGCAAGGTCACGGTACTATCGCAACCAGCGGCATTTCCGCCCGCAAACACATGGGTATAATCGCCCGACTGGGTGAGGTTTGTATTTTCATACCAGTCAAAACTATCGCACTCCACTGCCGTGGTATCGCCCGTTGTCGGTTCATGAATGGTCAGGTGCAGGGTTACGATGCTATCGCAGCCAGCGGCATTTCCGCCCGCAAACACATGGGTATATTCGCCTGATTCGGTGAGGTTTGAGCGCTCGTACCAGTCAAAGCGCTCGCACTCCACTGCCGTGGTGTCGCCCGTTGTCGGTTCATTAATAGTCAGGTGCAAGGTTACGATGCTGTCACAACCCGTCGAACTGGTCAGCGTATAAGTGGGCGTGTCGGTGCTCTCAGAATAGGTGTTTCCATCAATCCAAGTGAATTCACCGCAACTCTGCCGTTCATCTATGGAGGTTGTGCTTTCATGAATAGTCAGGTGCAGGGTTACAGTGCTGTCGCAACCAGCGGCGTTTCCGCCCACAAACACATGGGTATAATCATTTGACTGGGTGAGATTTGTATGCTCGTACCAATTGAAACGCTCGCATTCCACTGCCGTAGTGTCGCCTGTTGTCGGTTCATTTATAGTCAAGTGCAGGGTTACGATGCTGTCGCAACCAGCAGCGTTTCCGCCCACTAACACATGAGTGTAATCACCTGATTCGGTGAGGGTTGTATGTTCGTACCAATTAAAGCTGTCGCACTCCACGGCCGTAGTGTCGCCCGTTGTCGGTTCATGAATAGTCAGGTGCAGGGTTACGATGCTGTCGCAACCAGCTGCATTTCCGCCCGCAAATACATGGGTATAATCACCTGATTCGGTGAGATTTGTATGATCATACCAGTCAAATCGCCCGCACTCCACTGCCGTGGTGTCGCCCGTTGTCGGTTCATGAATGGTCAGGTGCAGGGTCAGGATGCTGTCGCAACCTGTTGAACTGGTCAGTGTAACAGTGGGCGTGTCGGTGCTCGCCGTATAGGTGACGCCATCTATCCAGGTGAAATGATCGCAGACCTCCTGCTCATCAACACCCGTCGTGGGCACATTGACAGTCAAATTAAGGGTCACCACACTGTCACACCCATTGCTGGCTGTAAAGGTCTGCGTGTATTCATCCGACACTGTGTATGTTTGCCCATTCCATGTATAACTTTCACATGCGGTGGCTGAGGTTGTTGTTGTCACTGGTTGGTTGATAATCAGGTGCAAAGTGTCAACTTGCAAGCATCCATTACTATCATTATGTGACCACAGATAATCTCCCGATGCGGAATATGTCTGACCATCTCCTTGTGGGGCCACCCATGTGTATGATTCACAGGTTTCTATTGTGTAGGATTGATGATTAGGCGTACTGACCGTGACGGTTTGCGCAACATTTTGCGTACAATTATCCGTAGTTTGCGTCAAGGTGAAAACCGTTGTTTCTGCAGGACTCACCGTGATACTCTGCGCATGCGGATCCGTAATGGTCAAGGCAGGGGAGGCAGTCCAAGTGTATGTGCAATTGGGCTCCACTTGAACCTGAACATCGGTTATGGACAACCTCTTCAGTCCATTAACCACACTGCCTCCTGGCAATTCGTTGTATATATGAATCGTTTCCTGACCCCAACCAGGTTGGCCTGTGAAGTCAAACTCATAGTCCGTAAAGTCTGTACTCGACACCGTTTGGTGCCGCGTTTCACTACCCACAACCACATACATCTCAACATCGTTATTCTTTTTCCTGGCTCTTACCGCAACTTTAAAATCTGATGTAAGGTCAAGAGGAATCGATGTTATTTCTCCTGTTGTGGTTGTTCCCATTCCTCCAACACCTAATATCACGCTTCCTGTATCCGTATCCGTTCTAACATTATCTGTAACAGGGAATGTGGAAATGTCACCGTTTAATATGTTGGCATTCACCGTTGTACACATTGAGAAATCTTCCTCCAAAACCACCAAATCGGGGCACTCTGCCGTAAGGGTAACCGTATCTCCCTCACACATCCAATCTTCTCCAGTAATGGAAACAGGAGGAACCACATACACCGTAGTGGCAGCATCCCCCATACAATTGCCTGAGGATTGCTGCAGAGAAAACACCGTAGTTTCAGCAGGGCTCACCGAAATACTCTGCGCATGGGAATCTGTCATTACCATGGCGGGAGTGGCCGTCCAAGTGTATGCGCAATTCATTTCCACTTGGACATCAGTAATAGCCAATCTTTTGTTTGCACCTGCCGCACCGCCTCCATGCTGTTCGTTGTATATGTGAATCGTTTCATTTCCCCAACCCGGTTGACCCGTGAAACTGAACACATAGTCCGCATAGTCTGTACTCGTCACCGTCTGGGGTTGTGACACTCCCCCTACTTCCACATACATTACCACATCATTGGCATCCCTCTTCTTCGCCCTTACGGTCACTTGAAAATCAGAGGTCAAATCAAGGGGTATCGATGTTATTTCTCCAGTCGTGGTGTTGGCAATCGTTCGTTTCCCCAATATCACACCTCCTACCTCCGTACTCACATTCACCACCGCTGGAAATGTGGCGATATCACCATTCCCCACTGGCCTATTCTCCTGCGTATATATATTAAAATCTTCCTCCAGCACCACTAAATCAGGACATTCAGCCGACAGCGTGACACTTTCCCCTTCACAAATGAAACCGCCACCTGTAATGGTCGGAGGGGGAACCACAGACACGATTAATGATGTATCAAGAGTACAACTGTTTGAAGTCTGGTGCAGGGTAAATGTCGTGGTTTCCTCGGGGTGTGCGGTGATGCTCTGGGTATGAATATCTGGAAGAATTTCAGTAGATGGAGAGGCAGACCAAGTGTAGGCACACTCCTTTTCCATTGTGATATAAACCGTATCAATAATCAAACGCCAACCGGGAAAATTGGAAGCAATTGTAATAGGAGTAAGGCCAGCAGCATTAAAATTGAATGTATAATCCGAATATTGGGATGTATTTACTGTCTGAGTTAGGGTTTGCGAACCTGCCGTAATCACAAGCGTACCATCCACATTTCCACCTGTCTGACCGCCCCATGCCCAGTTTTTCGCTCTGACAACTACTTTGAAAGGACGGGATAGATTTAATGGGACAGAAGTCATGCTGCCAGGTATCGCAGTGTTAGCATAGGAACCTTTTCCAAACTTAACCTTACCTCCAGCCGGATACACATATGACATTATTGGGAATGTGGCCAGTGTATTGCAATGAATAGTATCACTTCCTGGAGCTGATGCATTCTCATCCCCACCATCTGTTATGCTGGAAAATCCTTCCGTTAGCAGAATAGCATCTTCACACTCCGCCGTAAGTGTCACCATATCGCCCGGACAAATCAAGGTTGAAGGGGATACCGTAGGTGGATCGGGCGGCGTGTCTATGGTCAAGTGCAAGGTCACGATGCTGTCGCAACCCGCCGAAGTCTGGAGCGTATCGTTATAACTACCCGATTGGGTATAGGTTACGCCATGCCAAGTAAACGATCCGCAAGCGGAGGCAACCGTGTCGCCATAATGGAGTGTATTGACTGACACGCGTACGAGCGTGTCATACGAACAATTGTCCGAATCGTAAAAATGAAGCAAATATTGAACGGTAGTATCCTCTTGCAGCGTACCAGGAGGGGATATGGTGAAAGAAGTATCGGAGGTCATTCCTGCAATCCAAGGACCGACAGGAGTGATTTCAGACACATTAAAGGTATTATTGGGTAGCAACTCCTCGGTAAGGGCCAACTCCCAACCGAAAATATAACCATTATCAGCACCATAACCATCCACCACCTCTATATACCAATCCCCGTTCAGTGGGCAACCGACAAGACTGGAAAAAGCTTGATCTGGATGATAGAACTGCGTGCCACCAGCCACATCGGAAGAGTCCACTATGCCGGCATGCACATTGGCACTACGATAGACCAAACTTCCAGGGGTTGCAGCGTAAACAAAACCTTGCGTCGTATTATTCGACCAGCAGTAATTCCATCCTATTCCGGGGGCATTACTGGACGAATTTCTATCACAATAATCGTTATAATCCTGATAATCATAGGCTTGCCCAAAATAAGCGTACATATAATTATCCCCACTTTGCCATCCTGTTGCTGAGGTCGGAATCTGTGAGTTGCATTCAGTTGAGCCACTTCCTGACCATCGCATTATATCCGCCTTCTGTCCAGTTGGACAGGTAATATTGATGTATATGTCTCCGATATAGGAGTGTTCCATGTTTATTTTGACATAATAAATGTCATTAGCATCCCTAACATAGGCATTGGAACTATAATCTGTAAAGGTGAGTGTGGAACGATAGGAACAGCCATAGGGGTCACAAGCAATACCGTCGGGCAAAAACGCAGTATCGGCCGAGGACAGGGTGGATTGAACCCGATGCATCAAAATCTCACTGCCAGACTCATAACTTCCTGTAATCAAATAATCCTTTCCCGCACACATGGTGGGAAAATCTATCATATCAATAAACTCATCGATAGGAGCTATCCTATGTGACGCGCTGGCGACGCATCCATGACTGTCTGTAATCGTGACCTGATAACTGCCGATATCATGGACATGTATGGATTGCGAATGCTCTCCCGTACTCCACGCATAGGAAACTGCATTGTTGGCCGTCAGGGTGATATCACCATCGGCACAAAAATAATGGCGGCCCGCAATGGACACATATGGACTTGGACGCACATGCAAATCCACATCAATCAGTGTACTATTGGCAACCCTGATTAATGTATAATCTCCAGAGTATGCCAAGGATGTGTCAAAACCATGATTTTGATACCGTTCCTTATAGCAAACCGTATCTTGAACATGATCAACATAGCAGATACATGCCACTTGTAATTCATAACCACTTTTTTGAACAGAGCCATCGGAATGAAAAACCACGGTAAGCGTGCCATCTGGACTTGTTGAATATATCGGTTCGGTTATTGTTCCTGTTTCAGCAAATTTACCAAGCAATGTTCCCGCCACCCCCGCACCATCATAAATTTTAATATAATCAAATGAGGCACTTTCGGTATAGTATGTCCCGACAATAGACACTTTGCATCCGTTTGTGGCGGGATAAATGATGAGGGTATCGTTGCTGTAATTGGAGTAGTTACCCGTCGGGCCACCGTTATCATACACAAAACCATTGCAGATTTCGAATTCACGCGTGCCGGAAGTCATCGTGCAATTACTGCCTGGTGTGGCACTCACCATGACAGGCAACTCCGTTGTGATTCGATGGTCATTGCCACAATCAAACCATATATAGATATCATATTCGGTATCGTTTGTTAAATTATTAAGGGTATATGAGGTAGCGGAAGTGTAGATTCGACTGCCCGCGCCTGGCGTAAAACCATGTGGACCATATTCCAAAAAATAACCATTTGTTAGCATAGATGGGTCCCATAACACCTTAATAAACTGGTTACCTGTTCTGATATGAACCCCGGTCGGAGATGAGCATGCGCAAACATCTGTACAGCAACTGACATTCAGTTCAAAACCGGCATGCTGCACTGAACCGTCAGAGTGAAAGTATATGGTTAATGGTCCAGTAAGGGAAATAACATCACAAGTACCTAAACCATGAAAAGAGCCCAATTGGGTACCAGTATTGGAAGTGCCATCATATACATTAAAATAATCCCAAGCATAAGTGGTGCCTTCAGTGTTGTATGTTCCTGTTAGTCGCACTTTGCTTCCGCCAGAACCAGGATAGATGGTAAGATAACTGTCACAATTACTGGGGTAATCACCCATTCCGCCCGGATCGTATATTACACCACTACAAGTGGTTATAGTACTGTCCCCAGATGAAAGCATCGTGTAAGTCTGCGCTTGGATGTGCATGCGCATGCACATCCAGGTCAATATGAGCAAAAAGGCAAACAACTTACGCATATGTCTATCCAGCCAGAATCCTATTTAAAAATAGATTAAACCGACAAAGATAAGAAAAATAAGGCCTTACTAGGCATTACCAATAAAAAAGACCGCCAAAGTGGCGGTCTTCAAATATCGCAAATATGAGTTTCTCAAATTATTCAGCGGCGGGAGCTTCGGCTTCCGCAACGGGAGCGGTTTCTTCAACTGCTTCTGCCACAGGAGCTTCCTCAACCTTAGCGGTTTTCTTGCCGCTACCACGACGGGTGCGGGTGGATTTCTTCTTTCCGCCATCGGTGGTGTAGGTTTCGTTGTAGTCAACAAATTCGATGATACACATCTCGGCATTGTCACCCTTGCGGAAACCGGTTTTCAGAATACGGGTATAACCGCCAGGACGGGTGGACACCTTCTGGGAAATCTCGCGGAACAGTTCGGTGACGGCATATTTGTTCTGAAGTTCAGAGAACACCACACGTCTGGAGTGGGTGGTATCATGCTTGCTGCGGGTCACGAGCGGTTCAACGAACTTTCTCAACTCCTTGGCCTTCGCCAAAGTGGTGGAAATGCGCTTGTGCATAATCAGGGATGTAGCCATATTGGACAAGAGGGCCTTTCTATGGGCATCCGTTCTTCCTAAATGATTGATTCTTTTCGCGTGTCTCATTGTTCTTAATCCTTATCTAATTTATATTTCGAAATATTCATGCCAAATTCCAAACCTTTGGATTTCACCAGGTCTTCCAACTCAGCGAGGGATTTCTTACCAAAGTTACGGAATTTCAAGAGGTCTGCCTTATGGATTGCCACCAGGTCACCCAGGGTTTCCAACTCGGCAGATTTGAGGCAATTGAGCGCTCTGACGGAGAGGTCCATATCGATAAGTTTGGATTTCAGCACTTGGCGGATCAACATGGAGTTCTCATCCAAATCCTCTGCGGAAGCGGGTTGCTCCGGCGTGTCTAACGTGATCTTATCGTCAGAGAAAAGGGCAAAGTGCTGAATCAGTATCTTGGCGGCCTCTTTCAAAGCGGTCTTCGGGTGGATAGAACCATCCGTATCAATCTCCATCACCAGCTTTTCAAAGTCCGTCTTCTGCTCAACACGGTAGGGTTCGATAGAATATTTGACGTTCTTGATGGGCGTATGAATAGAGTCTAAAGCGATAACATCGATACCCTCATGAAGGGAACGGTTGTCCTCTACCGGAACATATCCGCGGCCCTTGTCGATGGTAATCTCCATTACGATGCGCACAGAGGGTTCCATGCGGCAAATCAATTGCTCCGGATTCAAAACCTGGAAGAAGTTGAGGAAACGGTTCATATCACCAGCCGTGAATGCCTCCTGGTCGGAGATGATGATCGTTGCCTTCTCGCTGAAATTGTTCTCAATCTTGTTCTTGAAACGAACCTGTTTGAGATTGAGCACGATGTCGGTCACATCTTCCATAACACCGGGAATTGAGGAGAATTCCTGAGCGACGCCCTCTATTTTGATAGAGGTAATGGCATAGCCTTCCAATGAGGAGAGCAGCACACGGCGCAGGGCGTTACCGATGGTGACACCGTAACCTTGCTGTAACGGACGAAATTCAAATACTCCATGAAAATCGTCGGCCTCATTCATGATGACCTTATCGGGTTTTTGAAATGTTAAAATTGCCATTTTATTTGATTTTTATTTGATTTTTACTTGATTAGTGGTTGGTGATTGGTGACTGGCGAACTATGAACAAAATTCTCACTGTTGTTTCTTCTGTCCACTATTCACAACTCACGGCTCACTACTTGGAGTACAACTCAACGATAGCCTGCTCGTTGATCGTCTCAGGGATTTCCTCTCTCTGAGGATAGTTCATGAACTTGCCAACCATAAGGCCACCATCCCACTCCAACCAAGGAGATGACATGGACTTGCCACTCAAGGAGTTGGTAATCACTTCCAACGCTTTGGAACGCTCGCGAACTTCAACAGTGTCGCCAGGAACGAGCAGACGGGAAGGGATGTTGCAGATGATTCCGTTGACGGAAATATGACGATGGCTGACCAACTGACGGGCTGCGGCGCGTGAAGGCGCAATACCCAAGCGGAACACCACATTGTCGAGACGGGACTCGATAAGTTGCATCAAGTTCTGACCGGTAACACCTTTCTTGCGGGCTGCCAGGTGGAACAGTTTGCGGAACTGACGCTCAAGAAGGCCATAGGTGTATTTGGCTTTCTGTTTCTCCTGCAACTGCATACCGTACTCGGAGAGTTTGGAGCGTCTTCTGGACTGACCATGCTGACCGGGAGCGTAATTTCTTCTTTCGAAATTCTTGTCGGGGCCGAAGATCGGTTCTCTAAATTTTCTTGCGATTCTAGTTTTAGGTCCTGTATATCTTGCCATTTTTCTTACTTTTTAAAAATTAAACGATATATAAAATTATACTCTTCTGTGTTTGGGAGGACGACAACCGTTGTGAGGAAGCGGAGTCACATCGGTGATCTCTTCCACGATGATACCGGTTGTGTTGATGGAACGGATGGCGGATTCACGTCCTTGACCAGGTCCCTTCACATACACTTTCACCTTGCGGAGTCCAAGGTCATAAGCGACCTTTGCACAGTCTTGAGCCACCATCTGAGCGGCATAGGGAGTATTCTTTTTAGAACCTCTGTAACCCATTTTACCGGCTGAAGACCAAGAAATCACTTGACCATCATTATTGGTAAGGGAAACAATAACATTATTGAAGGAAGCATAAATGAATGCTTTACCAGAAGCATCTATTCTGACAACTTTCTTTTTGGATGTTTTAGTATTTTTTGCCATAATTATATGTTTTCTCTATCCATGTAATGATTAATAACTACTTAGTTGCTTTCTTCTTGTTTGCAACCGTTTTCTTACGTCCTTTACGCGTACGAGCGTTGTTCTTCGTACTTTGTCCGCGTACCGGTAAACCAAGACGGTGACGAATACCTCTGTAACAGCCAATATCCATCAATCGTTTGATGTTCATTTGTTCTTCTGATCTCAGCGGACCTTCCACTTTAAGTTCATTAACCAAACCACGGATTACTGCCAATTCATCATCGTTCCATTCATTTACCTTCTTGTCCCAGCTGATACCGGCCTTGGTCAGAATCTTTTGGGCAGTGCTTCTGCCGATTCCGTAAATGTAGGTCAAGCCGATTTCGCCATGTTTGTTCTTCGGTAAATCAATACCTGCAATTCTTGCCATATTACTTTATGTTTTTTATTTGTTAATAATTATTATTTCCTGAATCATAATCTTAACCCTGACGCTGTTTCATCTTAGGGTTCTTCTTGTTAATCACATAAACCACTCCGTGGCGTTTAACCACGATACAGTCCTCTGATCTTTTCTTTACGGATGTTCTTACTTTCATTTTTCTATTTTTTATTTATTATTAAATTTCGTTGATTGATATTCTTTAATCAATAAATGCTAATCGTTTCTACGCCTTGTACCGGAATGTTATTCTTCCTTTGGTCAGGTCATACGGGGACATGGCCACTTGAACCTTGTCGCCAGGGAGGATCTTGATGTAATGAAGGCGCATCTTGCCTGAAAGGTGGGCGATGATCACATGTCCGCTTTCCAACTGGACACGATACATTCCGTTTCCCAACGCCTCGGTCACGATACCGTCTAAGTCAAATGATGATTGTTTTGCCATAATGTGTTAATATCTTTCGTTAGTACCAATTACTTCACTTAACTGCTTGTACGAGGAGATCACCTCGGTTCCCTTGGAGGTGATGGCCAACTGGTGCTCATAGTGAGCGGCAGGTTTGTGGTCCTGCGTGCGAATGGTCCATCCGTCATTCTCCATGTATATTTTTCTTGAACCCAAGGTAATCATCGGTTCGATACAGATGCACATGCCTTCTTGCAGACGGTCGCCGAAACCCGGACGCCCATAGTTCGGGATGTCCGGTCTTTCGTGCATGTCCTTGCCAATCCCGTGTCCGCAGAGTTCTCTGACAACACCGTAATTGAACTGGCCCACATAACTTTCCACCGTATGGCCGATATCACCGACAGTTTTGCCGGCAACTGCCACATCGATGGCTTTCATCAGTGACTCCTTCGTCCGGTCCATCAGGAGGCGGGTTTCCTCGGAGACTTCGCCGACGGCGAATGTGTAGGCGAAGTCGCCATGAAATCCGTCCAGAAGAGCGCCGCAATCCACCGAAATGATATCTCCGTCCTGGAGAAAATCACCGGGTTTGGGGATACCGTGCACGACCACATCGTTCACTGAGAGGCAAAGCGCCGCCGGGAATCCCTCATATCCTTTGAAGGAGGGAACGGCGTGGTGGTCGCGGATGCACTCCTCGCCAATTTGGTCGAGGTAGGTCAACGGCACACCCGGTTGGATGTACTTGGCGACTTCCGCCAAAGTAACAGCAACCACTTGAGCGCTTTTTCTCAGCTTCTCAAAGTCGGCCTCGGATTTATATTTCACTCTTCTGAACATCATCACGATTAACCTCCGTAAACGCCGCCCATACGGCCTTTAATTCTACCTGATTTGGTCAAACCATCATAATGTCTCATCAGCAGGTGGCTTTCAATCTGTTGGAGAGTATCCAGCACAACACCCACCATAATGAGCAGAGATGTACCGCCGAAGAACTGGGCAAACTGTTGGTTCACTCCGAACATACGGACGATAGCGGGAAGCACAGCCACAATACCCAGGAAGATGGAGCCCGGCAGTGTGATGCGGGACATGATCTTGTCGATGAGTTCTGCGGTCGGTTTGCCCGGCTTCGTACCCGGAATGAAACCGTTGTTCTTCTTCAAATCCTCTGCAATTTGCTGAGGGTTGATGGTGATTGCCGTATAGAAATAGGTGAAGGCAATGATCATGAGGAAGAAGACAACATTGTAACCCAAGCGGTTATAATCGATGAAACTGCTCCAGAAGCCGGTAGTGGTTTCGGTCGAGATATTCACGAATGTCAAGGGGATAAACATGATGGCCTGAGCGAAGATGATCGGCATAACGCCGGCTGCGTTGACCTTCAAGGGAAGGTAGTTGCGCACGCCACCGTACTGCTTGTTGCCCACAACGCGTTTTGCGTATTGCACAGGCACGCGACGGGTACCTTGCACCAGAAGGATACAAAGTCCGATGATGACCATCATAAGGACTATTTCAATAATGAACACGATAGGACCGCCGTTCATCTCGCTGATACGGGCGATGAATTCCGCGCGGATAGCGTACGGGAAGCGGGCGATGATACCGATCATAATGATCATGGAGATACCGTTGCCGATACCGTTGTCGGTGATACGCTCACCCAACCACATGATGAACAGGGTGGCGGCGATCAGCAGAATGAAGGCACAGAAACCGAAGGCGGTGAAGCCGAGCACATGGTGTTCAAGCATGGACGGGGCGATGGCGCTCGGGAACTGGTTCACGAGGTTGGCGATGTAAGCGGGGGCCTGGATGGCCAACACGATCACGGTAAGGTAACGGGTGATCTGGTTGATTTTCTTACGGCCGCTCTCGCCTTCCTTTTGGAGACGCTGGAAATAAGGCACTGCCAGCGTCATCAATTGCACCACGATGGATGCGGAGATGTACGGCATGATACCCAATGCGAAGATGGAGGCGTTAGAGAACGCACCACCGGAGAAGAGGTCCAACATGCCGAGCAGACCCTTTTGGGCAGCGCTGGTGAAAGCGGAGAGACCGCCGGGGTTGATACCCGGGAGCACCACATGCGCGCCAAAACGGTAAATCAGGATAATGAAGAGCGTGTAAAGGATACGCTTTCTCAGGTCTTCAATCCTGAATATATTTTTTATGGTTTCAATAAATTTTTTCATCGGATAATTTTTTTAATTGGAAAAATTACTCTGCCTTAGCGGTAGCGTTCACAAGCGTCACAGTGCCACCGGCGTTTTCGATGACTTCCTTGGCTTTGGCAGAAAATTTATCAGCCGTGACATTAACTTTGGCGGTAAGTTCACCTTTGGCGAGGATGGCGATGGGGTCTTTCTTGTTGGCAAGACCGTTAGCCACGAGCACTTCGCGGTTGATGTCGGTGATGTTCTTCTCGGCCAATCTCTGCAATGTGCTTACATTGATGGCGTTATATTCAACACGGTTGATATTTTTGAAACCTCTCTTGGGCAAAATTCTATAAATAGGCATCTGGCCGCCTTCAAAACCGATCTTGCGGCTGTAGCCAGAACGTGACTTGGCACCTTTGTTACCACGTGTAGAAGTGCCGCCCTTGCCGGAACCTTGACCTCTACCAATTCTTCTTTCTCTGTGCGTTGAGTTGTTTGCTGGTTTTAAGTTGTGTAACTCCATTTTTCTAAAATTTCTTTTCAGTTATTTAATCTCATTATAATTCTTCTACGGATACCAGATGCTTTACGGAATCCACGATGCCCAGGATTTGGGGAGTGGCCTCATGTTCTACAGTCTGGTGCATTTTGCGTAAGCCCAATGCCACTAAAGATCTTTTTTGACGGATAGATCTGTCAACCGCACTTTTTACTTGTGTAATTTTAATCTTTTTCATCCCTTCAATTTAATTTAGATTATTAATTATTTGATTATTTGCAAAAAAAAATAGCGCACTTTTGGAAGTAAAATGCAACTATTTATTCATCAGAAACTATAATAAAACCCATCCACACATTATCCTCAAAATTCATTTACAGTCCGTGAAATCAAGCAGTTGCGCGCTTTCTCCGCCCCTCATCCATTCCTCAAAACATTCCACTTCAAAAAGCGTGCAAAGATACACTTTTTTTTGAATGTTCAATATGTTGATATTTTTTTTTCAAGGAAATTTATAGGCGAAACAGAGAAAGGTTTATTTATCTTTCCCCTAACATCTCCATAAACTCTTCCTCCGAAATGATTGGAATCCCCAACGCCTCCGCCTTTTTCCGTTTCTCTGGCCCCATTTTGTCTCCAGCCAGGACATAAGTGGTGTTCTTGGATATGGACGACACATTCTTGCCGCCATTCTGCTCTATGATAAGCTTGATTTCGTCTCGAGGAACTGAGAATACACCGCTAACGATGATACTCATGCCAGCCAGCCTGTCGGAAGCAGCCCGGGACTCCTCCCCCATCTCAAACCGCAACCCAGCGGATTTCAGCCGCATCACCATCTCCAAATTCTCCGTATTATTAAAATATTGTATAATGCTCTCCGCCACACGCTCGCCCACATCTTCAACCTCAACAAGTTCCTCTTTTGTGGCATTGGCAATGGCATCTATGGTCTTGAAGCGGCGGGCCAGTTTCTTGGCGGTGACCTCACCCACGAAACGGATGCCCAGCGCATACAGCACGCGCTCAAACGGCACACTCTTCGACTGCTCCAATCCCTTTAAAATGTTGATTGTTGTCTTTTCCTTGAAACTCAGCGTTTTAATCTTCCCGTTCTCATCCTCCATCACCTTTTCCAACCCAAACAGGCGATCGTATGTCAAATCATACAGGTCTGCCGCGTTCGACACGAGGCCTTGGGCATAGAGGACTTCTATCTTCCCTTCGCCCAAGGAATCTATATTCATGGCTTTCCGTGCGATGAAATGCTCCAATTTCCCGCGTATCTGCGGAGCACAGTGCAATTCGTTGGGGCAGAAGACACCCGCCTCGCCCTCGTTCTGCTGCAATGGCGTGCCGCAAACCGGGCAAACGGTCACGAAGGGCACTGGAACAGCATCGGGCTGGCGGCGTTCAAGATCCACACCCACAATTTTCGGAATAATCTCCCCACCCTTCTCCACAAAAAGGCAGTCGCCCTCACGGATATCCATGTCGCGGATGAAATCGCGGTTGTTCAAGGTGGCACGCTTCACCACAGTGCCAGCCAAACTCACGGGTTTGAGGTTGGCCACGGGCGTGATGATGCCGGTACGCCCCACCTGGAAATCCACGCTCAACAACGGAGTGGAAACACGCTCCGCCTTGAACTTGTAGGCAATAGCCCAACGCGGACTTTTGGCGGTGGAACCCACCTGCTGCTGCTGGGCAAAATCATTCACCTTGATGACGATGCCATCGATCGGATAGGGCAACTCTTTGCGTTTTTCATCCCAAACCCGAATGAAATCCATCACACCTGACAAATCGGTGACTTTCTCCATCACATCGGGGAAACGGAAGCCCCACTCGTGCAGCTTGCGAAGGCGGGCAAAATGATTGTTTTCCGGCAGGTTCTCACCTAAAGCGTAATACAACTTGAAACTCAGACCGCGTTTGGCCACATCGGCGGAGTTTTGAAGTTTGAGACTTCCGGAGGCCGCGTTGCGCGGGTTGGCGAAGGGCTGTTCCCCAATCTCCTCACGATCAGCATTCAGGGCGTTGAAACTGTCGTATGGCATGATGATTTCGCCACGCGCCTCAAGCAGGTCGGGATAATCGCCCGTCAGACTCAGCGGCACCGAACCGATGGTCTTCACATTGGCCGTCACCACATCGCCACGAGTGCCGTCACCGCGCGTGACCGCCCTAACCAGAACACCATGCTCATAAATCAAGCTGATAGCCACGCCATCGTATTTCAACTCGCAAACATACTCCACCGGACCGTTGAGGAGTCCTCGCACGCGCGTGTCAAACTCCAACAAGTCACCCTCCGAGTAGGTGTTGCCCAACGACAGCATCGGATAGATGTGCGCAGCACTCGCAAACTGCTTGGTAACGGTGCCCCCCACCCTTTGCGTCGGGCTGTCGGGGCGCACATATTCAGGATACTGCCTTTCCAGGTCAATGAGTTTCTGCAGCAACTGGTCAAAATCATAGTCGCTGATTTTAGGATCGTCCAACATATAATAATAATAGTTGTGACGATTGATTTCTTCCGAAAGACGGGCAATTTCCTGCTGAATATCGCTCATGAATGGGTAATATGGATTAATGAAAAGTTGTGGCGGTCCTGCGTGACCGCCACAACTCATAAAAATATGTTATTTCAGTCCTCTGTTTTTAAGCAACGGCTCAATGGACGGCTCATGGCCTCGGAACGCCATATAGAGGTTCATGGCGTCGTCGGTGTTGCCGCGTTCCAGAATATTGGTGCGGAATGAAGTAGCCGTTGTCTGGTCGAATATGCCGTTTTCTTTGAATGCCTCGTACGCATCATTGTCCAGCACAGCAGACCAAGTGTAACTGTAATAGCCCGCTCCATAGCCACCGGAGAAGATGTGTTGGAAATAAGGACTCTTATACCGTGAGATAATGGACGATATCAGTCCGATTTTCCCCATTTGCTGGTCCTCAAATTCAGGCAATTTCACTTCGGTTTTTGCCGTAATCGTATGGTAATCCATATCCAGCAACGAAGCGGCAAGCAGTTCTGTATTGATGAATCCCTGTCCATAGGTGGATGCGGCTTCTATTTTCTTAACCAGCGCCTCGGGAATATTCTCCCCGGTTTTGTAATGGTTGGCGTACATCTTCAGCACTTCCGGTTCAAAGGCGAAATGCTCCATAAACTGCGACGGCATCTCCACATAATCACGGGGCACATTCGTGCCGGAAAGGGAACGGTAGTGACAGCGCGAGAGTATGCTGTGCAGGGCGTGGCCAAACTCGTGGAACAGCGTCTGCACTTGATCAATATTGAGCATGGAGGGTTTGTCTCCAGAAGGTTTTGTGAAGTTGAACACTAGTGACACCACCGGAATCACATTCTCACCCTCACGGGTGTAGTATTGCTCACGGAAGTTGGTCATCCAGGCACCGCTGCGTTTGGATGCGCGCGGGAAGAAGTCCATATACACAATAGCGATCACTTCATTGTTGTCAATCACCTCATAAACTTTCACATCCTCTTGGTAAACCGGAATGTCCTTGTTCTCTTGGAAAGTCAACCCATACAGTTTGTTGCAGACCATGAAAAGACCGTTGCGGGCGGTGTCCAGTGAAAAATAGGGGCGGATATCCTCATCATTCAAGTCATATTTCTCTTTTCTGAGTTTCTCGCTGTAATAACGCCAATCATACGGTTCCAGCGTGGCGCCAGGATGGTCTTTGGCAATCATTTTCTGGTACAAGGCGGCCTCTTCCTTAGCCTTTGCCAATGCAGGGGTCCAAACCTGGTTCAAGAGAGCATACACATTATCCGCATTCTTGGCCATACAATCGTCCAGCACATAGTTGGCATAATTGTCATAACCCATAATCTTGGCTTTTTCCAAACGCAAATTTACAATCTCATTGATAATCTTCTCATTGTCAAACTCGCCACCAAGACAGCGAGAGGAATAGGCCGTCCAAATCTCTTTACGAAGGTCACGGTCTTTACAGTTCATCAGGAACGGTTCCAAGGTGGGCATATCCAATGTGAAGACATGTTTGCCTTTGGTCTCGGCCTTTTCATTGCCCAGTTCGGCGGCAGTCTGCAACTGCTGCTCGGTCAGTCCTTCCAATCGGGCCTTGTCGGCACACACGAGTTGATAACCGTTGGTGGCTTTCAACACATTGTTGCCAAATTTCTGTGTCAGCGTGGCCAGTTTCGTGTTAATCTCGCGGAATCGTGCCTGTTTTTCCACCGGCACATTGGCTCCGCCTCTGACAAATCCCTTATAGGTCTCTTCCAAAAGACGGAGTTGCTCTGGATTGAGATTCTCATTCGCACGGTTGTCATAAACGGCCTTTACCCGTTTGAACAACTTGTCATTCAACATGATATCATCACCATGTTTCGTATATAACGGCATGAGTGTGTCGGCCAACTGCTCCATCTCTTCGCTGTTGCAGCACTCCAGGAGATTGAAAAACACCGAACTCACCTTGTTCAGCAACTCATCGCTGTACTCCAACGGGATAATAGTGTTTCCGAAGGTCGGATCCTCAGAATTGTTCACAATATTCTCAATCCATTCATTCTGCTGACGCATACCTTCCTGAAATGCAGGAAGATAATGCTCAATCTTAATCTTGTCAAACGGCGGAACCCCATACGGTGTGTTCCATTCCTGCATAAAAGGATTGTCTTTAAGAGAAGTGTCTTCTTTCTTGTGACAGGCGCCACATACCACTCCAAGCGCGATAATACTCATAATGATAATGTTGTTTTTCATAACCGTGATTTGTATAAAGTTGAGGTGCAAAAATACAAAAAAATGCATCGTGAAAAGAAAACCAACCTCACTTTACCAACTCAAAAAAATCGAATTGGATTTTAAACAAATTAATTAAAAATTTACTAAAAACTCCGAAAAACTGCCATTTCAATTAACAATCATTTCTTAATTTAACATATTGATTTTTCGTAAGTTATTATAAATGAGGGTGAAAATTTTTTCCGAAAAACTCTTGACAAAGCCACTATTGTCATTGTATTTTTGTGCTGTTGAAAAACATACAGTGTTGGCTGCTCTGTATGAAACGCATTTTAAGTCACTAAACATACACATTCAAAAACCATGACCAGCCATTGAACAAGACATTTTATGGGGCTTATTGGAATAAGACTCACGCCGAGCGAAGCCTGTCCTGCGAAAGTGGAGAAACAAAATATTATCAATTAAAAAAAATCGAAACTATGAAAAAACTATTATTTCTTTTAAGTGCATGTCTTATTGGATTCAGTGTATATGCTGAAGGTGACAAACCGATTGTCATCATTCACAAAACCAACGGCGGTTATTGGGCCTGGTTAAATTTATACAATGACATCTTATACACGCCCTCACTGGATGAAAACACTCCGGCCACATTAGATTGTTCGGGAGCCGGTTGGAGCGCCTGCAGAGTGCCTAGACAAAACACCTATACCATGAATTGTATCGGCCAAGTACCCAGCAGCATCGCCCCCTTGATTTCCGATGCCATCAACGAGATGCTGGCAAAAAGTGAAGAACGCAGCTCCAGAGGTTCGTTTCGCGGAAGCGCCACGAAAACCATCGCCACGAGAGGCAACTCCAACAACGGCTATGACACTTACATGGTACAGGGCGAATGGAAATACAATGCATACGGTGAAGGAACCATGATGATCTATCTCACCCGGTCCGACCTTCTGCAATACAGACGATAACGGATTCCTTCCTAAAAAGCGGTTTTAGCGAGACAAGACAATGAAAGCGCAATCGGTTATCATCGGTATTATCGTTATGGCATGGCTTACTCCAGTTGGTGTATGCCAGTCCTGGATCGGCCAGCAGTTCACATTAGACACAGCTGTTGCCGCGACCTACTCCAAACTGCCCTATGACATGAATCATCTGCAATGCGGCATCCGCGACAGTGTTTTCTATTTCGCTGACAGAAAGGCGTTTCAAGAAGCGGAGAATGACTTCGCCGCCCACATGTACGCTTTTTCCCTAAACGATTACCACACTTTCGAATTCGACCTTCCGCTGCCTAAAACCACCATGAAAACAGAGCGTTTTGCCAGCAATTGCTGGATCAACGATTTCGACATTCACGATAACCGTTGTGTGATTTCCGTCCAAAACCAAATTTTCCTTTACCGTAGAACGACTGAAAAAACATTTGAGTTTGACACTATGCTCGAGCATCCAAATGTCAAAGCAGTCTATATGCACCAAAACCAACTGTATTACCTGGAAGAAGACCATGATACAGGATACCGCTGGTTCCGATTTGACCGGTCACTTGGACAGGATATTTTTGTCCGGGAGCTCGCCTACGAAGCGCCACATGTGGTGCAGGCGAGCCCTAACCGCTACCTCTTTCACAATGAGAACAATCTATTTTTCCTGAGCACCCGATTCCCTGTTTTACACAAATACGGACTGGATGGGACCTGGATTGAAGACATCCGCTTTGATTTGCCCTTTTGGCACCCATTTGAAGAGGATTATATCCAAAAAAGTCTGTCAATACCGTATGGGATAGAACGGATTTACGCCACCAAAGACCATATTTTCAATTATTCATACCCTAAAATGGTCTTCCCTCTCCACAACAGATACTTGTTGTTCTACACTCAATACGACACCTGCACGCGAAAATCAGCGCCAATGTTTGCCATTGCGGACTCCGCTGGCCATTCCACCATATACAACCGTCATTGTTCCAGCGCGTTATCCTTCTCTGACGACTATTTTCCTTTCAATCTGCTACAACCTTTAGAAGATTTGGCCAGAACGAGTTGGAACGGACACCTGATAGAATTGTCAGCCGACTGCGAGTCACCATGGCACAACATGACTTATGAAGAGTATCAGAAAAACAAAGACCAGTATTTCAGGCACCACGATCCTGTTTTCAAGATCAGAATCATGTCTTTATCGGAAGATAATCTTACCCAACTGCCCTTCTTCTATAACGAGCAACAAGAACTAACATCGCTCGAAAACCTACCCAAAGGCAAATACATCTTCCTGCTACACAATGAATTAGATTGTTCTTCATGCAGTCATTATCTACTTCAAACTATGAATGCATTGGATTCTACGGATATCCGGGCAGGCATTATGTATCCATTCATACCGGGAGCTTTGCAAGAGCGTGAACTAAACCGTGAAATCAGACAACATCTTAATAGGCCGTATAGTCTGTTTTTTCTGGCTACCGACCGAGCAGCGGGTTATCCACGCAAAATAACAAAAAAGGTCCATCATTATCCCGCTGTTTTGTTCTACGCGACCGGCAGGGCTCCCATTTTATTTTCTAACGACCAGATTTTCGAGAATGACCTCTATTCCTACCGGTTTTCGGACTCTTTTCTGCGCACGCTGGAGGACTTTTCCGCAAAATAAAGCCACCTGTCCGATTGCAAGCAGAAAAATCATACTTTTGCAGTTTGAAATGAACCGATGATATGGCATACACGATAGACCTTACGAAGATAACGCAATACGACCACATTGAGTTTGTCGCCAAGCAAGTGGTACAAGGATTCATCACGGGTTTGCACAAGAGTCCCATGCACGGCTTCTCCGTGGAATTTGCCGAGCACCGCCAATACAACACTGGCGAGCCCATCCGGCACATTGACTGGAAGCTCTACGCCCGCACGGACAAACTCTTCGTCAAGCAGTACGAGGAAGAGACCAATCTGCGATGCCACCTTATCATCGACAACTCCTCCTCCATGTATTTCCCCATCCGGGAAAAATACACACTTGCCTCACCCAACAAAATATTCTTTGCGGTATATGCCGCGGCAATACTCATGCAAATATTTAAGAGTCAGCGAGATGCGGTCGGACTCAGCGTTTTTTCCGACAAACTTGACCTGCACACGCAAGCACGCGGGGGCGACGCGCACCACAAGATGATTTACCGGGAACTGGAGAAGATTCTTCAACCTATCGGCACCGAAGTGCACCGTTCCTCCATGGTGACAGACACATTGCACCAGATCGCCGAACAGATACATCGGAGATCCCTGGTCATCATTTTCAGCGACATGTTCGAAAGTCAGAAGGACATGGATGAACTGATGCTGGCGCTGGGGCACCTGCGCCACAACAAGCACGAGGTGCTGGTATTCCACACTTTTGACAAGAGCATGGAATACGACTTCGCCTTTGAGAACCGGCTTTATCGTTTTGTGGACATGGAGACCGGGAAGGAGATCAAGGTTCATGCCAACAACATACGCGAATTCTACCAGACCGCCGTCCACGACTATTTCCATGAAATCAAAGTCAAATGCGGCCAATATCAGATTGACCTCATTCCTGCCGACATCACGCAAGGGTTTGACCAAATCCTGCTGCCATACCTGCTCAAGCGGGCACATACGGTATAATGACCTCACACAACACAGACATTGAGACAGGGCGAATCCCCATCAGAGAGTGGAGTTGCCAGGACCGTCCACGCGAAAAATTCGCTGCCCGCGGGGCTTCCGCGCTGTCGGATGCTGAACTCATTGCCATACTATTGCGTACCGGCACCGCAACCGACAGTGCCGTGGACCTTGCCAAACGGCTGCTGGCATCCAGCGGAAACCAATTGAACCGACTGGCGGACAGTGACCTCAACCAACTCACTGGAGTCAAGGGAGTGGGAACCGCAAAGGCCACCACTCTGCTGGCCGCATTTGAGCTATGCCACCGAATGCTCTCCGAACGGGTAACGGAAGCACAACAAATCCTAACCAGTTATGATGTGATGAATATCATGCAGGACAAAATCGCACGGCTGAAACATGAGGAGTTTTGGGCCATCTATCTAAACCAGGCATCTAAAATACTCAAAATCTGTCAAATAGGGAAAGGCGGTTTGACAACCACGGCAGTGGATGTGCGTCTGATCATGCAAGAGGCCATCACATCCGGAGCCACAAACCTTATCGTCTGCCACAACCACCCCTCCGGTTCCCTGCATCCGAGCCAGAAAGACTTGGAACTCACCAAACAAATCAACCAGGCGGCAAAATTATTCAACATCCATCTCACCGACCATATCATCCTCCACAAAAGATCATATTTCAGTTTTCTGGAAGAAGGAATCTTATAAATTCGTATTTTTGCAACCTTTAAAAAACCGCTCATCAAGATGCAGATAGAAAAATCTATCCAACAACCATTTATCTTGTCCGTTCCCCAAACACGGGAATGTGAGCAATACACCATGCGCAACGAGCCCATCTCCTCGCAAGACCTGATGGAGAGAGCCGGAAAATGTTGCAGCGAAATCATCGATCGCATTATATTTAACCACGATATTGAAGATGTCAGGGTATTCTGCGGCACGGGGAACAATGGCGGTGACGGACTGGTCATTGCCCGCCTCCTGTCCGAACCCTCTTTCCACCATAGTCCCGCCGTCCATGTCATACTCTGTGAGCGTGACAGCGGCGCCGCGCACCGTTCGCCCGAGATGGAAACCAACTTAAAATGCTGGGAAGCGATAGTGAACGAGAATACGAACGCGCGCTTATCCGTTTTCAGCGAGGAAGTTGTGGCAGACATGACGAGCAAGACACTGGTTGTGGACGCCATTTTCGGCATCGGTCTCAACAAACCCGCCACCGGCATCTATGCCGATGCCATCAACGCCATAAACCGTTCTGACGCCATGGTGATCGCCATTGACACGCCTTCAGGACTTTTTGCGGATATGCCCACCCCCGCGGACGCTTGTGTGGTCATGGCGGACCAAACCCTCAGCATACAATATCCCAAACTCGCCTATTTCCTGCCCGACGCACTGCCGTTTTACGGAGATGTCCAAATTGTCAACATTGGCATGAACGCGCCACCAGAGTTGGTGTGGGACCGTGAATACCTGACACTCAAATCCCTTTCCGGACTACTGCGGCCGCTGCCGCCATTCGCCCACAAAGGCACTTTCGGACACGGACTGCTGGTAGCGGGAAGCGCCAACATGCCTGGCGCCGCCATATTGGCCGCGACCGCATGCCTGCGTGGTGGCGCCGGCAAAGCCACTGTGCACACCCCCGCACTTGCCGCCCAACATATCCCCGCGCGACTTCCCGAAGCCATCTTGGACATTGACACTAATGAGCATCATTGCAGTTCACTCGACTGGAGCCGTCTGCAAAAAAGCATCAACGCCATCGCCATCGGACCAGGCATCGGCACCGCACCGCAAACCGTCACCCTGCTCAAAAACATCCTCGATGAGGTACACACGCCCATCATATTAGATGCCGACGCCCTGAACATCCTGTCGGAGAACAAAACCTGGCTGGCATTTTTGCCCCCATACAGCATTCTGACACCTCATTTTGGAGAATTTGAGCGACTGGCAGGCAACTGCGACAATGGCTTTGAACGACTGCAGAAGGCACAATCCTTCGCCGAACGATATCAGGTAATCCTGGTTCTGAAAGGACAGCACACGGTCATATCGCTACCCGATGGCAAGCAATTCGTGAACACCACCGGCAATGCGGGCATGGCCACCGCCGGCAGCGGAGATGTGCTGACCGGATTGCTGTTATCGTTAATGGCACAAGGATACAACCCCGTCGAGTCCGCTCTGCTTGGCGTTTTCATCCACGGGCTGGCAGGTGACCTTTACACCAACACGCACGACCCGAGGTCACTCGTCGCCTCGGATTTACCCTTGCACTTCTCTGACGCGTTCCAACAATTAAACCTTTCTGACGAAACCGATTCCGAATATTCTTTCTGAAATGCATATGAAAAGATTTGTTATCACATCCTGTTTTCTGATTATCAGCATCTTATCATGCCTTGCCCAAATGGACATCAAGGTGCAACTCACCTCTAACCCATTTGATTCTGTCAAGATTGAGTCATACAATCATGACAAAAACCATAAAATATCCTACACCCAACCCTATAGCAGTGAGGTCTCCTTTAAGGACAAGCAGTCACTGCCCGCCGGTTTTTATTGGATCATCGGCGACACCAATAAAGTAGGTTCTTTCCTGATTTCCAACAACAAGAATCAGAAATTCACAGTCATTATCACCAATGACACCGTCATATACCAAGGCAGCGATGAGAACACGAACAATGTGAAATACATCTCCACCATTCAAACTTTCGGCGCTCAAATGAGGGCGTTGGATGCGGAATTCCAGCAAGCACAAAGCAGCATGCCGCAATATATGCTGCGCGTGCTGGCCGACTCGCTGACCGCCAAAGCCAAACGCATCAACAAGGCACAAGACGACTACCAATTGTCTGTCATACAAGAGAACAAGGGCAATTTGCTCGCTTCCATCGTGCAGCTTGCCCGAAGCATTCCTGAGATGCCCCAGGAATACTACCAGAACAGGGATTTGTATCAAAAATTCGTAGTGGAGCACTTTTTCGACAATTTCCCTTGGAGTGACCCGCGCATTTTCGACACTCCGATTGCCGATGACAAAATCAAAGAATTCTGCAACATCATCTACCAGCTTGACCGTAAGGATTTAGACACTTTCGTGGTTGCCGCCCTGAATTCCGCCCGCGTCAATGAGCAATCCCTATATCGCTTCTATGACAAGGTGGAAAAAATCCTGGGCAGCAATATTTCCCCATACAAAGTGGAACACACCTACATCAAAATGCTGCAGAACATACTCTCCTACCCCAAGTTGGATGAGGACCGTACCAGACGATGCAGCCGAGAGTTGAAAACCATCAACAAGAATCTGGAAGGGGATCTGGTTCCCAACTTCCGTATTGTGATGGCCAATGGCGACACCACCTCCCTGTACGATATTCAGAGTAACTACCTGCTTCTGTATCTGCAGCATCCGACCTGCCCGACCTGCCGCGAAGTGCGTGGCAAAATGGCCAATTTTCCCGCTTTGAACACGGCTATCGCCAAGGGCAACCTCAAAGTGCTCACCGTGTATTTTGAAGACGACGAACAGGTATGGAAAAACTACCTGAAATCTTCAGAAGCTAACCCGAGTTACCTGCACGGATGGAATTTCGACCAGACCATCGAGGACAATGAGTTGTACGACACCCGCACCATCCCATTCATGTTCTTCTTGGACAAGGACAAGAAAGTGATCCGTAAAGATCTGCTTTACAATGAGATTGAGGATTATGTGAAGAAATACGGGTTAAATTAATTGCACGCCCAAAACCTAAAGGTGCTATTCCGAACAAAAAAAAGGGGATCCAATCGGATCCCCTTTTTTTATTGGGCGTAAAAAAGCACAACCTATTACAGGATTTGCGCTTTCACATTGATTACTTGAATAGGGTTGTTCGGATCGTTCGTGATGATCTCAACCGTGCCCTGCTGGTTACCGGCACGAGTACTGGCTCTGAAAGTGACGATAACATTGGCCTTACCGCCTGCTGGCACTTCCTTGATGTCGGAGGCAACCTTGAACATTCCGTTGCTGGATTGTGTAGCACGCAGAATCAGAGGATCTTTACCCTTGTTGGTCACAACAATCGTTCTCTTCTCTTGAGCATTTTTCTGAACATGATCAAAATCGAGTTCTGTGGCGCTAAAATTCGCTACGGGAACAGTTTTCAACTGTTTCTTGGTAAGTTTGGAGAAATCCTCACGAATATTAACGGAATAATAAACCATCTTCTTGGATTCAATGGAATCGTTGGTGGAAATCATGACACGGTCTTTCAACTGGCCAAACTCGCCACGCTTGGAAGCATCATATTTCAGCACCAGAATACCATCTTGGCCAGGGAGAATGGATTGGCCAAAAGAACGGTAAACTTCAGATACATAACCATTGGATTCCACTTCATAAGAAATCGGTCTGTTCCAGAAATTGTGAATCTGCAGTGTGTCCTTCACCGATTGAGTATTCAGCATGTCGTGTTTGAAGTTCGACTCCTTGATACGGGACATGCCATTGCCGGCACTAAAACCTGCTTTCTCAAAAACTGTAGGAGGGCGCTTGATCACTTCACCCTTGATGAAAATCATGTGAGGGGAGGACGGTTTTTCACCTTTGAACTGCGGTTCGTTGGTCGTGACACGGATGTTCTTGTTGAACGCACCGGGACGATTGTAAGGATTGTATGTGGCTTCGATGTAGCCTTTCTGGCCGGGAGCCACGGCATCATGGGTGTAGTTTGCGGCAGTACAACCGCAACCAGGGCGCACATTGGTAAGCACCAGATCACTGTCGCCAATATTGGTGAATTCAAACACACCCGTTACTTTACCACCTTCTTCGCGGATTTTACCGAAATCATAGGTGGTTTTCTCAAATTGAATCTTGGGTTGCGCGAAACAGAAAACTGCCACCGCAATCATAAGTACTGATAAACCAAGCTTTTTCATAGTATTATTTATTTTTTGATTGTTTTAATTTTGAGCGCGCAAAGATATAATTTTTTCTCCCAGTTCGGAAATATTTAATCCATTAAAATCACCAGAGGACATCAGCAAAAAAACAGTGTTTTTCGGATTGATTCTCAATAAGTTATCTTTGAGCATGGAAGAATCATTAAAGATTTGGATATCCTCTCTTCCGAAAGCGTTGAAAATCATTTCGGGAGTTATGGGAGGAAGTTTTTTCAATTTGATGGCTTCCGGGGAATAATAAATTATGGCTGTGTCCGCCTCGTTCATCGCACCCGCATATTGCGCCAAGAACTTTTCGGTCAAACTGCTGAAAGTGTGCAGTTCCATACAGGCCACCAAATGCCGGTCAGGGAACTGCTCTCGTACCGCCGAGATAGTGGCTTTGAGCTTAGAGGGAGAGTGCGCAAAATCCTTATATACAGCACAATCATCGTTCTTCGTCACCAATTCAAGACGCTTTGAAGCGCCTTTGAAGGTGGAGATGGCCTTATAGAAGTCCTCCTCTCCAACTCCAACCGCCATGCATGCGTAGCGCGCCGCATTGAGGTTGGTCAAATTGTGCTTTCCGAAAATCTGCAGCGGATACTCCCCGTACGGTGTTTCCAAGTAGGTTACACCATCGGTAATGTGATGAGGATGAACACCATACGGCTGTTTGTGCGTTCCTGTGATACGCTCACTCAACTTCGGGAGCACCTCATCATCCTCACAGTAAATGAACTTGCCGTCAGCCGGTATCATATTGGCGAAAATCTCAAACTGCTCCACATAGATGTCAAATGTCGGGAAAACATTAATATGATCCCAGGCAATTCCACTCACAATGCCGATAGTGGGCTGATACACATGGAATTTCGGACGGCGGTCAATGGGTGAAGTCAGGTATTCGTCCCCCTCGATGACCATGATTTTGGCCTCTTCCGAAAGTTTCACCATAACCTCAAAACCGTCCAATTGCGCACCCACCATGTAGTCGCAATCGATATGGTTTTGCTGCAAAACATGAATAATCATCGAGGTGATGGTGGTTTTGCCATGGCTTCCCCCTACCACAATGCGGATTTTGTCTTTGCTTTGTTCGTACAGATATTCCGGATATGAATAAATTTTCAGTCCAAGTTCCTTTGCCTTAACCAATTCAGGGTTGTCAATACGGGCGTGCATACCCAAAATGATGGCGTCCAAGTCAGGCGTGATGCGCTCGGGATGCCAACCGATGGATTCGGGAAGAATGCCATATTTGGCCAGGCGCCCCTTAGCGGGCTCAAAAATCTCATCATCGGAACCAGTGACTTCAAATCCTTTCAGTTTCAAGGCGATAGCCAAGTTGTGCATGGCACTACCGCCGATAGCGATAAAGTGTACTTTCATAGGTGGTTTGGTTTTAGCGGGCAAAAATAACGAAAAAAGAACGAAAAGTTTATGTTTTTATTATTTTTGCGTTTTATTTGAAAATGATGAAAAAGACAATTCCTATTCTCCTGCTTCTGTTTCTGTGCGCAAGTTGCCGACAACAACCCATCCAGCACTTGGAAGGCACCGCCTTCGGCACCCTGTATCATGTCACCTATCTTGGGCAATCATCCGCTAGTCTGCCCCGCCAAGTGGATTCCGTACTCAAAGAGGTGAATAGCACTTTCTCCATTTTTGACACCACTTCTATCATCTCGCAAATAAATCAAGGTCAGGATATTACGCCAACTGAATCCTTCCTGACCATTCTGCAGAAATCCTTGGAAATCAGCCGCGAGACAAACGGTGCTTTCGACTGCACCTGCCAACCGTTGATCGAATTGTGGGGATTCGGGCGGAAAAACCAAAAGACGGTGGTCCCGCAAGCGCAAATTGACTCCGTCAAACAATTTGTTGGCAGTCAGTTGGTTACCGTTCAAAACGGACGCATCGTCAAGGCAGACCCGCGCGTGCAGCTCAACTTCAACGCCATTGCCAAGGGCTATGCCGTGGACCAAGTGGCACGGTTTTTGAAAGAACAGGGTTATGGCAACTGTATCGTGGAAATCGGCGGCGAGATTGTCGCATTGGGCACGAAAAACGGGAAATCATGGCGTGTTGGCATCCAAGTGCCCACGGAAACCGCCGACGGTCCGACTGAGAGCAGCGAGCGTTTCGACCTGCGCGACCGCGCGGTAGCCACCTCAGGCAACTACCGCAACTACTTTGAGCAGGACGGCGTGCGCTACACCCACATTCTGGATCCCGTCACCGGCAAACCGGAACAAAGCAACCTGCTGAGTGTCACCGTCATAGCACCCGACTGCATGACTGCAGACGCCTACGCCACCGCCTTCATGGTGCTCGGCATGGAGGCCTCGCATAAGGTGCTTGACACTCACCCCGAACTCAAAGCCTGGTTCATCTATGATGACCATGGCAAATATACTGTAAAGGCGTACGGCCGTACGTCTCAACAATAGAATAAAGTAAAGACGCACGGCCGTGCGTCTCAACATTATGAAAGACTTATCCAAAAAAATCCTGGAATCCCTGTCACAGGGCAAAAACGAAAAACTCAACTACAAACAAATCGCCGCGAAAGTCGGCATATACGACAAAAAAGGCCGTGAGGAGGTCAAAGAGCACATCGACCGCCTGGTGGCGGCCAAACTATTGCTCAAGGCCGGCCGCGGCAAGTACCGCGTCAACTACAAGCAGCTGAAAGGCAAGGACAACGGCCGCAACTACATCATCGGCAAGATTGAGATGAAGCGCAGCGGCATGGCCTTTGTCATCCCGCAAAACGACACCAACGACACGCGCGACGAGTCGCTGGCAGAGGACATCTTCATCGCTGACGGCAACCTGGGCAATGCGCTGAACAACGACATTGTCAAAGTGGTCGTATTCCCTCTTCGAAAAGGGAAACGCCCTGAAGGCCAAGTGGTTGAAGTGATGCAACGGAGCAAAAAACAGATCGTGGGCACCATCTCTATCCGCAAGAGCGTGGCCTACTTCATCCCCGACAACGCTTATTTCCGCCGCGACATCATCATCCCCGGACGGCTGCTCAAGAAAGCCAAATCCGGCGATAAAGTGGTGGTGGTGATTGTTGATTGGCCGTCAGGGACACGCAGTCCGCTGGGCGAGGTCATCCATGTGCTGGGCAAACCCGGCGACAACAATGTGGAGATGCTGGCCATTCTGGCGGAGAACGACTTCCCGCTCAAATTCCCCGACAAGGTGGAAGAGGAGGCCAACAACATCCCGAAAAGCATCCCGGAGAGCGAAATCAACAAGCGCCGCGATTTCCGTAACATCACCACCTTCACCATCGACCCTGCGGATGCCAAGGACTTCGACGATGCGCTGTCGTTTGAGAAACTCGACAATGGCCTGTACCGCATCGGCATTCACATTGCGGATGTCACTCACTATGTGCGCCCTGGCACTGCGCTCGATGCGGAGGCATATGACCGTGGCACATCCGTGTATCTGGTGGACCGCACCATCCCCATGCTGCCGGAAGCCCTTTCCAACAACCTTTGCTCCTTGCGCCCGCACGAGGACAAACTGTGCTACAGTGCCGTGTTCGACTTGGACGACAACGCCAAAGTGCACAAGGAGTGGTTCGGGCACACCGTTATCAACTCCGACCGACGCTTCGACTACGAACAGGCGCAGCAAATCATTGAGACCGGCGAAGGCGACCTGTCGGATGTATTGCTGAAACTCAATGCGTTAGCGCAAATCATGCGCAAAAAGCGTTTCGACAACAACGCCATCAATTTTGAAACCGAAGAGGTTAAATTCAAACTGGACGAGCAAGGGCATCCCATCGGAGTATATCTTAAGGAGCAAAAAGAAGCCAACTGGCTCATCGAGGAGTTCATGCTGCTGGCCAACAGGCGGGTAGCCGAGAAAATAGGCAAGAAAAAAGTCGCCGGCAAAGAACCCAACACCTTCGTCTATCGTATCCACGACAAACCTTTGGACGAGAAGGTGAACACCTTCAAGAATTTCGTGAAAAAACTGGGGTTCGAATTGAAGACATCCTCCACCAAATCACTCAGCAGCTCGCTGAATGCCATGCTGGAGAACCAGAAAGGCAAAGCCGATTACGACATGTTGAGCAAACTCTCCATCCGGATTATGGCACGCGCCTGCTATTCCACGGAAAACATTGGGCATTACGGACTGGCATTCCCCTACTACACCCACTTCACCTCGCCTATCCGCCGTTATCCCGACATGATGGTCCACCGGTTGCTTGACCGCTATTTGAACAATAAAGAATCTGTAAATCAAGACCAATACGAGGAATATTGCAAACATTGTTCCCAGATGGAACAGCAAGCCACGCAGGCGGAGCGCGACTCCATCAAGTACAAACAAGCCGAGTATCTGGCCGACAAGGTGGGGCAAGTGTTCGACGCCACTGTTTCCGGCATCTCCAAATGGGGTATTTATGCCGAACTGAAAGACTCCAAGTGCGAAGGCATGATTCCCATGCGCTGTTTCGATGACGACTTTTATTACATTGACGAGGAGAACTATACGCTCGTCGGTCTGCACCACGGGCGCTCGCTCCGTTTCGGCGATCCCATCAAGATACGGGTAGTGGCCGTTGACCTGATCAAGAAACAGATGGATTTCGATATTGTGCGGGGCAATTGAGGATTTGGGATGGTTTTTGCCGTCTTCCTATTTCAGTAGTTGCCACTCTCCTTTCACTTTTGAGTGCTCCTTGTTGATGTAGCCAAGTTCTTTCAAATCTTTGATGGCACGTAAGACAGTACTCTCGCTAATTCCAAGATTATCTTGAAGCCAAGAATATTTAGCTTTTCGGTTCAATTTGATGGCTTTGTAAACTTCTTCAACGATGGGGGTAGGGAATATGGAAACCTTCATCTTTGACGGTTTTTTTGACGGTTTTTTTGACGGTTTTTGACCATTTCCATGACTGTTTTTCTGACCATTTATTTTCCCGTCTTCCGAAACAAATCCTTGGGCGACAGCCTCTTTTAGTGCTTGCTCTCCTCGGAGCGACTTCATTTCCGTCACCATCACGGCTGTCTGGTAGCTGAAATCGTACATGGCTTCGCCATTATCGTTTGCTTTCAATTCTTTCTGCACCCTGATCACCCCACGACTGTGACGGTTCACGAATCCTAACACTTTCATGGCCTCCGCCACCACAATATTCCGATAGTCGTTCACTTCGGGAAAATTCTGCTCGTTGGCGCGTCCGTACAGACCGCCGTGGTTCATGATTTCAATGCGGTCATCGTATTGGTAGAACTGAATCGGCCCGTTGCTGGTGTAATCTCTATGGCAAATGGCATTCATGAGTAGCTCTCGCGTAGCCCAATAGGGGTAGTCCACAAAGGAGTCCTCTTTGGTAGGGCTCACGGGTATTGGACGACGATTCGTTATAGTCGTTTCCACGAAAGTGTCCAACTCTTCCAATGTTACGCAAAGATTGGCCTTGAATTCGTGCTCCGTCATGATATCCCCGGCACGGTCTTTTCCAGCAAACCGCACATATTGGAGGTACGCCCCAGGAATGAACCGGCGAAGATTTTTGGCGAAAAACAACATCCCGGCATTTGTCGGACAGTCGTAGCGAGTGTCATAGAATCCGAATGAAGACAGTTGTACCTTTATACTTCGTCCTTCCTTGCGGTCGTCTTCTATTTCGTCGTCGGTCATCGCTGCAGGCAGGTAATAATGCTTGAACTTCTGCAAGTCCAAATCATCAATGGTTGCGTTAAGGCATGGTGAAGCATCAAACGATGTCACATTCGTCCTGCGTTTCTCCAACAGGATACGCTCGTCGTCCTCGTTGGCCACACCACGGCGAGGACCTATTCGGATCCAGATGCGTCCCTTGTATCTGACAGGGGGGAACAGTGCGGGCTCCACCCTTATCATCACGATGTCACCTTCCGGCAGCTCCACTTTTTCCACCGACATAGAGGGCTGTGGTTGGATGTTACCATCGGTGCGGATAGCGGCAACATTCTTCAGCAGTTCGTCCGTCACATTGAGGCCTTTCACTATGCCATTGTCCTCCACACCTAAAAACAGATAGCCGGGCTGGCGATGGTCAGGCAAATCGTTTGCGAACGCGCATATCGCCTGGCCGAACTTGTCCGTGTTCGTAGTGGAAATTGTGCGTTCCACCCGATCGCTTTCTATGTCGTTGAGCAGTGCTCGTATTTCTTCTGTGGTCATACTATTGTTGTTAGTTTAGGTTGTTAACGTTATATTGGTCTGTAAATTCGCTGATTTCTTGATGCACCTCATGATAGAGCTCCAAGTCTAGTCCGTCCATTCGATTTTGGTGGTTTTCATCTTTTACGTTTCTTTCTTTTATGTATGATTTTCCGCAATTTGTTACAGATTATTACAATAATTATGAGAAAGAGATTGTTGTTTCGAATCAGATTGTTTAATCTCTATCGTATATTTTTAGATCTCCCTTGAGTCCTCCATTTTCAAGGTAAAACACTCCACATGGGACTTTAAAAAATGGTGTGCTAAATGTAATACCATATACTGAAATCTTTTCTCCAAGCACTGTCCAAATTATATCTAAGTGTTTCTTTCGCAGAAAATCTAATAGTTCTTTCTTTTTAATCAAACATCCATTTTCATCCATGTTAATCACAATAATCTCTCCTTTTTCATTTTTCAATTCACCATCTGTTGAAGCATAGTGTAACCCTAATCCTTCAAACAATAATTTGCATGGAATTCTATATCTCTGATTTGAACCAGATTTGTCATTTTCTATGCTTCCTTTGGAAACTTCATCAGCAATCATCACGTGAAAATCAGTGTTTCTTATAGTAGGCCACATTTCATTTTCAGCAGACACATCCACATAAGCAGGGGACCAATACTTTTCACGACTAAACAGCAAGTCATTGTCACCATTTTCAGGCAACCATCTACCCCAAAAATTCAACCCTGACAAATACTTTACAATTTTCTGCTTGTCTGATTTCTTGACAATAAAAGCTTGAATTAGATAATTGATTTGTTTACCCACATATCTATCCTCACCTATTCTTTTAGGCTCATTCCACGACACATCGTGACTTAGCCTTATCCATTCCTGACCATTTTCATCTCTTTTCTCAAGGACGTTTGTTATTGGAACCAGATCTTCTAAAGAATTAACCCATTCGTCATCAGGAACATTCCATGAATAATAGCCATCATCCCCCCACCATTCTTCCATTGTAGATATTTCACCCTTTTTATCCTCCGTTTTCTTAATATATATTGGATCAATATTTCTCAGATATAGTTGCCAAGGCCCTTTATAACAAATAGAAATGTCCTTGTTCCACTTGTCTATCATACAATAATTATCTGTAATGCGAGCCATAAGTTCGTGATAGGCAATCCATTGATATTTTTTTCCTATTCTTTCAACTTTGTTTTCAAGACGATCATTAAATCGCAATGCGTGAGAATCATACTTTCCATGAATTAGTCGATCATAACCCAACTCGAATACACGTTTTACAATCCAACATCTCGCTCCCCATGTGTCCAATTCCGTTTTCCCCTTCACTTTGTCAAAATACGGTATGACCACATCTTGCAAATAATCAAATTGGTCTTTGCTCAGTTGATTTTGCAATTCCGAGATGCTATTATCATGCAGAAGGTTTATTGCATATTCTATAAGCGAAGAATTGTCATTTGTCCGAGATCTACTTAGTTTTTTTTGCGCAATACCTGATTGACATTCAAACAAACAATCAAGATTTTCTTTAGTTTTTTTACCGAATGAATTATAGAACATAGTATATTCTCTTTTTTCATTCAAGGTAATTGATGAAAACTTACTTACAGCATATTCAACAATATAGTGACCAAAATCTGCCAAACCTCCAACTACTGAATTATATATAGTATTATTCTCATACCCGTATGTGGTTTTAAAAAGCGGATCATTAAAATCAAGATGGTATTGTTGAATTTCCATACTATCAGGAAAGATCGGCTTGTCCGATTTATATGGTGGTCGAATTAACTGAACTTCTACATTTGATATGAGGTTACGGTATAAAGCATATTCAACAATATTTCTGGCATAATCGCGCAGAAGAACATGGATCGGAGGTTGTCCATTCTTAAAAATTGTCTCATACACAAATTTAGCGATTATAGAGATTGACTCATCTTTCTCTGTCCGCAATACACATCCGTATGCAACTGCATAAAGACGTTCTAATATGTATAAATCATCAACCTTTTCAAATGTTTTTAACGTGGCAATCAAAGCTTCTGGCTGTTGTTCCAAAAGATTGACCATGGCCTTTGTTATTTGGTCGCGGAGTGTGTTTTTTGTGCTTGATAATCCCCATGCTAAGGCCTGAGCTGTCAATCGTACAGTTTCAACATCTGTTTTTATTGATATGCCTGGAACCCAAGCCCAATCAATCAGTCTTCTAAAAGGGAATGCGATATTATTATCATTATAACCCGAGTAAAACAATAAATATCGTTGCAATATACTATCTCTAATGGGCATTGAAAGATCTAATAAAAGCTGGTGCAAATAATCGCTATTAAAGGGATGTTTCGTAATAGAAGCAAGTTCCGTAAGAGTATAGAACCATGTGTCTTGATCTATGCATTTGTGTAAATCAATCCAATCAATTATTATTTCACTATTGATACTGTTAATTGACCTCCATTTGAGACTATTCACTAACAAATCTGCCAAACATCCATATAAATCTTCTTTTTCTATATTTATCCTTGAATGCTCTGTCTTCGACGTGTCAATAAAGAACTCTGCTAATTCAAATAGTTCATGATTGTATTTCTCAGGTAAATAAACGGACATTGCTTCAAGCAATCCGTAATATTGCCATTTGCTTGATTTTACCTTACATAAATTAACATCCTTAACAAATCCATCCTGTAATTTTTCATACGTGTCGTATGGTTTCAATAGTTCCTCCACGACAAAGAAGTCTCCAATTCTCTGGTATGAGAACACTACATACTCGAAATGTTCATTTAGATATTGATAATGATGTTTGATGATGACACCTTCTTCTATTAGATCAGCTAATAAATTATTGAAACCAGAAAAGGTCGTATCAAACAACGTGAAAGCATCTTCTGTTTTCAATCTTTCATAATCTGAATTGAAAATCGCCTTTGCCAGAGCTCCAACAGCAAGTGTGACAATATTCCTATATCTGTACTCTTGTCTTTTGGAATCAAATCTCTTATTAAGACAATCCAAATATAATTCAAGTGTGTTTCTGATCCCATTGAAACCTGTAGGGAATGTTTTATCGTCACTTTCTTTGACGGTTCTACATATCAAATGCAAAAATAAGGGATTGGCATATTCTGGATTTAGAATAGGAAAATTGGGCAATTTTAAACCATAATTTTCACAAAACATTTTTAGAACTTCATACTCGTTACCTTTGAACCCCTCATGCTCAACAATGGTAATTGTTGGATCAGATTGGAAACTTCTGGGAACTATTTCATGAAAATATGTACTTCTTATAGTAAGCACCAATCCTATTGCTGGATATTTTTCGAGTCGTTTGATAAATCCTGCAAGAGAGTTTTTCCACAAATCAGGCCCTGGACCTTCATTGATGGCATCTATCATAAGCAATACCCTTGTATTCATTCTCAAACCGAGTTCGTTCAAATTATTTGCAAATTCTTCAAACGGACAGGATAATTCTAAAACATTAAGAATATTTGTTTCAATGGTATCATTCTTAAAATTCGTGCCCAAAAGAAGCAGTGTGGGCAACGATAAATCTTTACGTCTCGCTGCAATATCGCCCAACAAGTGGGATTTACCACAACCAGCCTCACCTTGAATGATTAAAGTTGGATTGTTCGACAGATAAATATTTAATTTGTCAATGTTGTTCAAAAACTCGCTGTTAGAATCCACTATATCTCGTAAACGATACAATTCGTTATCACGCTGCCATTTATCTTTTTTTTCTTTGGAGTCACCACGAAGTATTTCGGATATTTTTTTTCGGACTTTATCATTAATGGCACGGATTCTTTCAAGAAAACAATCAAGTACCACGGGCTCATCAAAAGAATAATGAAAACTAACAGCCCATCCGTTTAATTCTGTTTTTAATGTTCGTAATTCAGTCTCAATTTCATCATAACATTTAAAATCTGACAATCTACCATAACTTTTGTCGGTAAGCCAATCGTCAATTATTGTAATCATTTTGTCATAGTAAGATTTACTATGGGAAAGCGCTTCAAACAATTGAGCTATGGGGAGCTCGAAATTTAACGTCGGGTTATATCTTTCACCAAGATTAGCAATTGATTTGTCAAGATTTAAATCGAAAAAAACAGGGTCTATGCCGTTTTTACCAAAGAAAATATCTCTTATCCACATGTTCTTTGGCTGGACCAACTGAAACTCCATTTGACTTGGCACACGCCAGTCTATAATAATGTTTTTTGAATTGGCGTATTGCTCAATTTCTGTTTTGTATTTCGGAGCACCTTTAGTTTGTGTGTTTTTCGAAAATTCGTTATTGATGTAAAAGAGTAGTTTTGAAATGGTCGGATGAAACTTTTTTGCTTCGTCAATGGAATTCTTGATATCATTCTTTTTTTGTGCTATAGAACAATCGTAATACTTTGCTTGAAAGCCAACAAGTGAACCGTCTCTTTCTATAGGCTCTGTCTCAATCCCTGGTTGGTTTTTATATCGAAAAACACCTATTGGGCAGTCGTTTTCGGAACAAAATAAGAAATAAGCCATGTTCTCAAACGCCCATTGCTCTCTTCTGTCATATTTGGCCTTAAAACTGTTCCAATTAACAAGTTCACTCATAATAATTTGCGTTGTTCTTTACTTACCCTCCACCACCTTTATCTCCTCTTCCGTCAACCCATACAACTCATATACCATCCCATCAATCTTCCTGTCCGTTTCGGCAATCTGCTCCGAAATGCTGTTGCACTCATTCTTGTACTGGCCGAAGTAGTCCTCCCATTCGTCCTGCTGCGGAAGGGTGAGTTTGATTTTCTGTTTTTTCAGCTCTTTCAGGAAGTCCGCAAACTGCAAGGTGTCGAATGTTTCCAAGGCGCCCGTGATTTTCACGCCCTCGAAATTCTCATGCAAACGGCGAAGGAAACGGCTGCGCTTCTGCTGAAGATCAGCGTTGAGGGAAAGCATGGCGTCAGCGAGAGATGATAATAAGGAATCGTTATTGACAGCAGGAATTGGTATCTGGCCGAAATACTTCCAAATCAACTGATAACCGTTCTGTATTTGAGAACAGAACTTCGTTATCAACCACCAACCCATCTTCGAATTGAGAATTGCTAACAAAGACTTACTCTGTGTCGGTATAAACCACATCGAATTATTGGAGTAGAATCCTTGTTCATCATATATGAAACACGGCTTCACTTGAAAGGCCTGGTACATAATTTTGGGCTTTGCGAACTGCTCATAATAATTAATGGTATCTTGTGTCTCAAACCATTTATTGGAAGTCTTTTTCCGAGATCCTTTTGCACCACTCTGTTCTAGTCTTTCTATTCCAAATGAAAGCAAATGATTTTTTATCGCAGGGTATTTTTCAATATCCAAATGCAAAGCGGGAAAAGTGCAGATTAAATATTGGTCATCTGAAACTTGTTGCCATGCTTGAATATTTCTCCCACGAAGCAAGGGTCTTATTAGTTCTGCACTGTTGGAATCTTTCTCAATGAGGAATTCTTTTGTGGAATCATCAATGAAAAAAGCATCTGACAATCCAGTAAGTACACCTCGATATGCCTCTCCACCAACGAAATCTTTCAGGGTTTTATGGTTGCTCGTCAATTTTTCGAGAAGGGACTTCTCTTTTTGAGATGATATTACCCATGTGTCACTACTGAATTGAGAAATATCGAAGATTTCCTCT